>CEPX01198261.1_pt1 | contig 99027 bp, 124 predicted proteins | sample 361361 | NCBI WGS metagenome assembly CEPX01 (sample SAMEA2619974, study PRJEB7988) | marine metagenome | biome: marine biome (ENVO:00000447); feature: mesopelagic zone (ENVO:00000213) & marine oxygen minimum zone (ENVO:01000065); material: "saline water (ENVO:00002010), including plankton...
CTACATCAGTGTAACCCATCTTGTTTGCTAAATCTAATGCTATAACAACTGCATTGTATTCAGATTGGTTGTTGGTGCCGTGACCAATTCTCTTAGTTATTTTCCTTATAATTTCTTTTTCAACCTGAAAAACTATTCCGACTGTCATTTCTCCTGGATTGCCCTTGGATGCACCATCTGTGTATATGATTAGTTTTTTCATTTTGAAGCTCTAATAAGTTCACGAGCAAATACAATATCCTTGAAAACTCTTTTTGAATGCTCTATGGCTATTTCTGCAGCTATTTTGTTAGGTAGTTTGTCTTCTTTTCCAAATCCTTTTTTCTTTGCTAATTGTAGAATTTCGTCAGAAACAGTCTTTTTTTCTTCTATCATTCTTTTGAATGGATTAATTAAGTCATGATGTTCTTTTGGAATGACAGATGCTGCGAACTTCACAAATCTTTTACAGTGATTATAGACTGCATCGTTATCTAAACCTTCGTAAGCTGAGAATTTTTGAAGGTCAGTTTTAACATATGCAAATGGAGGTATGTAAACAGTGTCACCTTCAACTTTAAATGGTTCTTTAATTCCAATATCAGAAGGAACTACTGCGTAGAATTCTTCCTGGAGTTTTTTTAGGATATACTTGATGATATTCCCTATTCCTCCGATGTATTGGATATGATTCATGTCCATTCCCCGTTGTTCAAGCGTGCCATTAGGATTTATTTTAACAGGATTCCATGTTGTATCTAAGACTGAGCCATATCTTGAGATAACGCGTAGATTGATTCCAAGATTTTTTACATGACCTCTCCATCTTTCATATCTGGTTGTAACGATGTCTAATATATCTAATGCAGTTAATCTGTAAGGTGGGAGGCCTCCGAATTCTTGTAAGTAAGCGTAGAGACCTTTCATGTTGTCTAGACGTCTTCCGCCACGGTACCAAATAATTCTAGAGTCTTTTCCATAATATTTTCCCTGATAATATGGCGAGGATTGCATTAAAGTTGATAAGGCTGGATCTGCTGCAATAAGGAAATTGTAACTGTTAACAAGGCTATCTTTTATTTTTGATCGGACTAGCATCTTTACAATTCTCATTTGCTCATCAAAAATTCCTTTTGGAAGTGTGTAATGGCAGTGAAAACCGGCGCAACGGCCTGCGATTAAGAATCTGTTTTTACCAAAGATTGATTGTTTAATCATATATGGTTTGTCTTCACGCATTTTCGGATGAAATGATCCTGGATAAGAACCTAATGGGAGGAGAAGTAATTCTTCTTTCTCTGCTATGGAGAGTAAATACTCTAATTCTCCAAGCAAGTTATCCATAGTGTCGAGAACTTGTTCATTTGGATAAGATGCTATCTCCATGAGATTTTTTGCACACTCTGTTTTGACATTTAGTTCAGACTTACCTTTTTTGGCTTTTTTTAGCAATACATCTGCTGCATTTACCACGTAACCGTTCTTATTTAAGGTAAAGAACTCAATCTCAAAACCAACAAGTGCCCTCTTTAGGGGCTGTTTCTTAGCCATGATTAGATGTATCTACCATTATGAGTATATAAGGTTTTGCATGGATTGTAATTTAGATTATTTTATTGAATTTTATTGAAAAAATAAAGGGTTAAAGAAAAAATATATAAATTAAGAATTCATAAAATAGATATTATGTTTAAAACAAAGTTGTTGTTGGAACCAGAAGATTTGAAACCTTCTTTTGAGAATTGGACTGTAAAAGGTGTAATTAATCCTGCAGTAATAAGAATGCCTAACAAAAAAATCATGATGTTTGCTAGAGTTGCTGAGGAAAGTCACCTTCACAGTGGGAAATTACTTCATTGTCCTGTTGTTGTTGACGATTCTAAAGGCTATAAAACCGGACATGAGAAGATTAAAAAGAAAGATATTGTAAAAAGAAGCGAAGATGCTGTTTTTTTGAAAAGCGGGATTTGTAGGTTGACCACGTTTTCGCATTTTAGAAAAATTGTTTTAGATGAAAGTGGTTTTGAGGTTGAACATATCGGTGAGAAGCCGATATTTACTGGAACCCCTAGAGAAGGGCAGTTTGGAGTGGAAGATCCTAGATTTATTAAGATTGGAAAGAAATATTATATGACTTATGTGGCTGTTTCTATGTATGAGGGTGTTTCTACAGCATTGGCTGTTTCTAAGGATTTAATAAAATGGAAAAGGCTTGGGATTATTTTTAGAGAGCAAAATAAGGATGTAGTGCTGTTTCCTGAGAAAATTAAAGGTAAATATGTTGCAATACACAGACCTGAAGGGTTTTTTGAGTTCTCTAAACCGTCAATGTGGATATCATATAGTCCTGACTTGATATATTGGGGCAGAGAAGGGGCAATCATTAAGCCTAGGCCTGGAGCATGGGATCAAGATAGGATTGGAGCTGGTGCGCCACCAATTAAGACAAAAAAAGGTTGGTTGGAGATTTATCACGGCGTAAGAGTTGTGAATGGAAAAAAGCATTACAAATCTGGGGCTTTGTTGCTTGATTTAAAGAATCCAGAGAAGATATTGGCTAGATCTGCTAAAAATGCACCTTTAATTAAACCAGAAGAGAAATATGAGAAAAAAGGTTTTATCAACAATGTGGTTTTTCCAACAGGAATAGTTCCTGATTTGAATAAAAAAGATGTCTTAATCTATTCTGGTGGAGCAGATTCTGTAATAACTGTTAGAAAGATTCCTGTTAAGAAGATTTTGAGTAGTATGGAATATTTATAATTATATTATTTAAATTAGAATTGGTAATTTTAAAGATGAAAATTTTTTCTATAAGCATGTAAGGCTATGACTAATGCAACACCTACTCCTAGAGTTGCAATCCCTCCACCAATTGAAGAACCTTGATTTTGATCTGCTCTTTGCATTTGTATAGCAAGATCCCCTTCCAGTTGTTCAACTGTTCTAGTGTAATCTGCTTCTGTTATTTCGTGAAGACCTATCTGTGCATCTTGAACTTTTCTTTCTGCTTCTAATAAACCTATCTTAGCTTCTTGAGCAGCGACTAATTGATCATATTCATTTGCTACTCTTTGAACTGGTGTTGGATGTTTATCAAAATATGAAGAAACCACTCTATCCATCCAATCTGCTTCTAGTCGATTAAAAAAAAATTCTTCACTATAGGGTCTTCTATTAGCATATTCTGTTGCAAGCTTTGCTCCCTCAAATTCGGCTCTAAGTTCAGCTGTGGCTTTATCAATATAACCTTGCCTTAGTTCTTCACTTTCAAGCACAGCTGTAACATCTGCAATTACTCTGTCAATTGATTCTGGCCTAAATCTGTAAAAATCTTGATTCATTATTTTTCACTGCTCCTTGATTCTATTATGGTGGAATTAACTGTAGTATATAAATATTTTGGCAGGTTACTACTAAGGGGTGGTTTGGATAATATTTAGAATAGAATAAAGTATAATTATATTATTTATTAGCCTTTAAAATTCTTAAGATACAAATGTTTTGAGCTAGTAATATTGCAGTTTGAACGTGGTAAGGGTCTTCTGTTTCGTCGTTTTTGTCTTCTTTTTTTACTAATCTAATAAGATCTTCTTTGTTTTTTATAATTGGTTCTACTGTATCTGCTAATCTCTTGATGTATGGCTTTTCTTGTACATCATCTGTTTGTTTTATTATGTTTTTGGCAAGGTTTAGGTGGTCTATGGCACGGTTGCATCTTTCTTTTGTCATTAAGGCTCGAGCACTAACTAAATGAGTGTAAATTCTCATGTAAGCTATGATCATACGATTTTGTTTTCTTTCTTTTTTAGGAATGATTACATCGATCATTCTTTTAAAGTTGGAAAAACCAAGTTCATCTAGACTTATTTGAGATTCTACCATTAAAACCACCTCTCTAGGTTTGCTCCTAAAATATCTTTAATATGATTTGGATTTTTATTGCAAATTATGGCTGTGTCAACCACCATTTGTAAGGCTAGGCCGAAATCATAGTATGGAATATCAGAACCAAAAACTATTTGCCTTGAATCTACTGAGTTGATAAGCTCTAGTATGCTGAAGATGCTTAAAGTGGATGTGTCCCAGAAAACGTTTTTGGATCCTCCCACTTTTTTGATTGTGTTTTCCATGTCAACAAAGGCACTATGGCCTAGTATTAATCTTAGTTTGGGGAAGGATTTTACAATAAATTTAATGTCATCTGAGATGTTGGATAAACCAAAACCGGTATGGATTAAGATTGGAATGTCGTTTTCTTGTGCTTTTTCATATAACTCTATTACTGAATAGGATGCAATACCAAAGTCCTGGGATCTGGGGTGGAGCTTAATTCCTTTGAAATATTCTGAGACTCTTCTGTCAAATTCAGGTTCCCACTTAGTTTTTGGGTTTAATCGAAAGAATGGGATGATTTCTTCTGGAAATTTCTTGTAAAAATCTAAAATTCTATCATTAGGTTTGGAAAAATTCCTGTGAACAGGTTCATTTAATGGAAAAACTATGGCTTTGTTGACTCCAGATTGCTTCATGTTTTCAACAAAAACCTTTTCGTTAATAAAATGGCCATCTTTGTCCCTTCCAATGTGGGTGTGGGCGTCAATTACATTAATATTTGAGAATATTTTTTCGTAAAGCTTAGTATTTTCAGGATCGAAAAATGTTTTTGGGATAGCCATGTTATGTTTTTATTATGGTGGTTAAAATACTTTATGGTATTAGAATTAATCTAAATTAGGTTTTGTGAGTTTTTCTGGGTCTAATATTTCATTTAGTTGTTGCTCAGTTAGATAACCTTTTTCTAAGACTAATTGTTTTAATGATTTTTTAGTTGCGAGTCGTTCTTTTACTAATTCAGTGGCTTTGTCATAGCCTATATGTGGGTTTAATACTGTTGCTAAGGCCATAGATTGTTCGAAGTTGTATCTACATTGTTCTTCATTGGCTTTAATTCCTGCGATGCATTTGTCTGCTAAGGATTTTGAGATGTTTGTGAGGATTTCTAAAGATTCTATTATGCAATTTCCAATTAAAGGCATGTGGGTGTTTAATTCTAGAGTGCCAGCTGAGCAGGAATAGGAGATAGAAGTATCGTTTCCTAGTACTTTGAAGCAAACCATGCTGGTGGCTTCTAGCATGCTGGGGTTAATTTTACCTGGCATAATAGAGGAGCCTGGTTCTAGTGATGGTAACGATATTTCATTTAAGCCAGTTATTGGACCTGAGCTTAGAAGTCTAAGATCAGATGACATTTTGTTCATGTCAATGGCCAAAAGTTTAAGGATTGATGATAATGATGCAATATCTGTTAGATATTGTGTTGCTTCAATTCCGTCTTCTGTAACTGTAAAATCATAATTTAAGTCATTGTTTAACGCTTCTAGGATTAAAGCTCTGAATTTTGGTGAAGTGTTAAGGCCAGTGCCAACTGCTGTGCCTCCAATGCCGAGTTCTTTTAGATATTTTTGTGAGTCTTTAATTCTTTGTATGTGTTTTGAGATGGTAGTTGCGAATGCGTTGAAAGAGCTGCCAAGAGTAATAGGAACTGCGTCTTGTAAGTGAGTACGGCCAGATTTTAGAATTGATTTGAATTCTTCTGCTTTTTCTTTTAGAGTGTTTCTTAGATGAGTTAATTGTTCAATTAGGTCTTGGATTAAAAGAATAGAGGCAACTCTGATGGCAGAAGGGATGACATTATTGGTTGATTGGCCTTTATTGACATCATCGTGAGGATCAATAGATTTGTCTCCTTTTATTCCTCCAGAAATCTCAATAGCTCTGTTTGAGATGACTTCGTTAACGTTCATGTTTGTAGAAGTGCCAGAACCAGCTTGATATATGTCTAGATTTAGTTGATCGTGATGTTTGCCTGATAAGATGTCTGAGCAGGCTTGATGTATATATTTTAATTTTTCATCAGAAAGATGCTTTAGTTCATGGTTAGCGGTTGCGCAAGCTTTTTTCAGCTGGACAATAGCATTAAGAAGTTTAGGGTTCCATTTTTCTCTGCTTATTTTGAAGTTTTGAAGAGAACGCAGTGTGTGGATGCCATAATATGCATCTTTTGGAATATTTAAAATGCCAAGGCCGTCTTTTTCTTCTCTAAACTCCATAGGAAATAGAGTTATTTTTAGTTATATTAAGTTTTTGATTTTAAGAATTAAGCATTTAGTGCTTTTGGTGGTTCAGGAGGAAGTTCAGCAGGATCATCTTGACCTGGTTGTAATGCAAGAGTTTCAATGTTTTCTGCTAATGCTGCAGTTACTTGAGTGGCTAATGCCTCTGCTGGTGATTCTGCTTTAATAGAATCAATTATTTCATGAATTTGTGCTCTGGTTGCAATTATGCCATAAGCTGTAAGGTCTGCTAGAGCGTAAGTTACACGAACATTAGTATCAATTTTTTCTTTTTGTTGCTCGGCAGAGCCAATATGTGCTTTACCTTGTTCATAAGAATATCTTGTCCATTGTGATTCACCTGTATAATCTGTATGTTCTACTCCTAAGGTTAAATTATCTGTAGTGTATGAATGTACAAAACCAATGGCGAAACCAACTCTTTTAACAGTATCTTCTTTTGTAATGTCTCTTGTATCTTCTGGTAACATGTCTCTGTCTTCATAAAATACTGCAACTAAATCACCAGTTGTGCCATCCATCATATCTTCTAAACCAACTAATCCAAGAGCTTCTCTAATTTCATCTGTATCGGTTCTTGAGTCAAAGGTTGTTGCTTGTCTAGCTCTGAAATCTGGAATAGAATCAGATAAATCGTAAACAGAACCATATTTTTCAAGAGCATGAGTTACTCCGGCATCTTGTTGTTTTAAAAATTCTCTTGCTGCCATTTCTCGTTCTGTTATTGGAAAGGCTGGATGTTCTTGAGTTACTCTAATATATTTATTTCTAGGACCTTTTCCGTGAACATAACCTGTGAAGAGAGTTAAATTGTCAGCATTGCCTAGTACAACTACAGGAGTTGCTATTCTAACTCCCTCTAGTCTATTTTGTAAACCTAAGTATTCTTCCATTACCTTGTGGAAAGAAATTCCATTTAAAAAGGTTTTGTTGAAAATTTATAATTTATATAAAAATTAGGGATTTTTAGTCTTTTTTTATATGAATTTTTTTCCTACATAAACTTATAAATGAATATATGCTATAACCTATATGCCGACAAAGATTTTATACGATAATAGTAAACACAGTACCTTAACTTCCAGAAATGCAGTATGGGGTCCAGGTTTAGCAGGAAACAAAGACGTAATTCTAGTATCATACTGCATTGACGAACCTGACGACGTATTAAGACAATTAACAACTGAGCATCCAGATATTCCAGTACGTCACTATAAGTCTCTAAGAAATCACGTTGTTAATTTCGACGGTTCTCACCCTGGGCTGGGATTGTATTGGGTAAATCATAGCCCACTACCTGGAATGGACATAACAAGTAGATTTGAGGATATACAAATAGAAGAGCCAAGATTTTTCAATGAACAGGGAAAAGTCTCAGAAGACATGAGTGCAAGCATGAGATCCTGGACACGCAGTTATTCAGATGCAATACTACAACATTATACACAAAGGCAAGATGTAGATCCAAAAACTTTACACGAACGCGCAATACAAGAACAATTAAGACATAGTTTCGGACCAATATCATTAGGCCCAGGAAATGTACAATATGACACTTACACCACAAACACAGGTCTATTAATGGGTTACGTAGCATTTATTGATTGTCCAGAAGGATTCAAAAGACACTTAGCTAGGGAGAAAGAACCCGGAAGATATGGGAACAAAGAACCCGATATTGACCCAATGGCACTAGCTGCTGTAATGGAACATCGCCAAGGAATTTTAAGAGATTTACTAGAAGCAACAGCAATTACAACAGACATAGAACAACCAGGAATACCAGACTTAATAGATATTCTAGATAGACATAGAAGTTTTAGAGTTTATACTTAAGTAAAGATCTAGAGTAGATACCTAATTTTCAACATCTGGAACACAAAAAAGAAAACTTTAAATAAATCTCAAAAGCATCACTTTCTATGGAACCTGATGTACAGCCATTTGGACAAGTTCTGCAAGTACTAATACCTGAACTGGATCCTAAGAATGTTCCAGGGAATCTTCAAGTATTTTTACATGATTTAGTGTTAGGTGGAGATAGTCAAAGAGCTGTTGAAATTGAGGAAGGAGATGGACCGGTTGAAATCTCTTATTATGGTGGACACCTTGTCGGCACTTTAGTAGGTCTTGCATTCCAGATTGCAGATATTGCTAACAGGCGTTATGGAGTTCCGAAAATTTATCACGGAGATGATTTATTTGAAATGGGTAAAGCCAGTCCACCTGACGGAGATTCAGCAGAAATTTACAGACCCTTAGCGGGCGAGAGAGAACAACAGTTTTATGGGATACTAGAAAGAAGCATGCGCGAATTTGGTTTTAGTGGATATATGGCTCGTGACTCTGGACAATTTAGGATATCTGGTGACCAGAAGAGTGCTCTAGATGTATCCAGAATAAGGGATGATATATTTAGAACAGCATATGAAAATAGGGGCCCACAAGGTTTAAATGATTTAACTAAGCAGATTATGGGTTTTAACGAGGTAGATGGAGATTCAAACCCAGAAAATGAAATTTCAAATTTAGCACTATCTGCAGCAATTAATGTCTCAAGTGCAATCGCAAAACAGTTACGACAAGTTCCTTCTGCACAGCCAACCGATGACGGCCACATTTTATTAGAATATCGAGCTAGAGCTCATTTTGGTGGAAGAGATGCAACTTTTAGAGTAGAATGTATGGAAGATGGAATGGTATGGGTAAGTGGTGCAAACCCGATAGACCGAGTAGGTGTATCATTTGACACCTATTGTGAGAATCCCAGAAGATATGTACAATGGCAAGCTCCAGGCTTTGGTCAATAAAATCTATTATAAAAATCAAGAGTTTTAATCCTTATTCAGCACGTCTAATAAACATATCCTCTCCTTTATCATACTTCATACCACTTCTCTCAAAATTAACATCATAAATTAATTTTCCTAATGGAACTCTACTTCCATCCCTAGTTGCTATTTCTCTTTCTCTAATACGAGGCCATATATTTCTATGGTAAGGTAAACCTCTAATTTCAGGAACACCAAGTTCTACCATATCATCGTAAAGCCCTTTTATCAAAGCTCGTTCCCATTTTACTCCTCTGGTTAAAATTCCAGAATCACAATGATCTCCTCTTTGTACCTGTCCTATCATAAGCCCACCGTTTTCCGTTGTAAATGAGATAAATCCTACAACTGTTCCACTCCACAACATTGCAGATATATATTCATAATCTGCAGGGATATCATATGCTTCTGATCCCCAATTACTAGTTCCATTATGAACATAACGAATATTATATGGTGAGAGATCCCTAACTTTACCAGCTTCATTATTAGCTCTGAACGCTTCTAAGTAAGTAGGAGTATCTTCTGTTCTGTCAGTACCAAGAAATCCCTCAGTACTATCTCCAGCAGCAACTAAAAAATCAAATAAACCTCTAGGATCTTCTCCCTTAGTAACAAGTGATGCTGTTATTGCTAACTCTCCCTTAAATCTAACAGATTCATCTTCATGACCAGCTAGCATTTCTAATGCAGCAGTATGTTCTTCTTCTGAAGGGAGACTGCCATCCCTATACCTTCTACTAAACCGTCCCGGAGGCATTTCCAAACTTTCATCTATAACCATTACTATAGTATCTTTATTCCGTTTATAAATGTTGATGAATTTAATTATTAGGTAAATGAAAGCTTTAACCACCAACATATATCCTCTAATCTAACCACTAAAACAACATAATCTTTATATAGGAGCTATGTTTAGGAATACTATATATTGTGGGTCTATGACGGTAGAACCACTATATGTTGTGGTATTGTGTTTTCGTAAGAGTAGTGAAAAGTGATAAATATGGCTGATAAAGGACCTAAAAATTGTCCAGAATGTAAAACAGAACTGGAAAAAGAAGAACATTGTGTAAAATGTCCCAAATGTGGTTGGGGCTTGTGTATGTAAACACTTCTCTTTATTTTTTTAAAAAAACAAAAAATAGGTGATATAATGACGCAGTTGATGATAGCAAAACGAAGTGGTGAAGTTGTTGATTTTAATGTAGAGAGAATAAAGAATGCTGTTAAAAAAGCTGTAAAAGCTTCTAAGGAATCTATTAAAGATAATCAAGTTGAAGAGATTGTTGCTGATATTGTTCTTGAGATTGAAAAAAGATTTGTGGATATGTATCCTAATGTTGAAAACATTCAAGATATTGTTGAAAAACATTTGGTGAAGCAAGGTTTTTATGAAGTTGCAAAAACCTATATTTTATACAGAGCAGATAGACAAAAAAATAGAGAAGTGGAGAATGAAGAAAGATTAAAGAAATTCTTACTTGGAAAATTAAAAGTTCAAAAGAAAGATGGCAGGACAGTTTTGTTCGATTTAAACAAAATAAAAATTTCTATCCAAAGAGTCAGCAAAGGTATTGAAGACAAAGTATCTGCTGACCTTGTAATCAAAGAAGTTGGAAAAAATATCTTTGATGGAATCACAACTGATGATATTGAAAAAGCTTTAATCTTAGCAACTGCTTGTTTAATAGAAAGAGATCCAGCATACAACCTCCTCTCTGCTAGACTATTCAAACACAAACTTTGCAGAGAAGTAATCGGAAAAACTATCTCAAAAGATACAGAAGATGTCCTTTACAGAGAGGCGTTTATTCAAGGTATTAAAACAGGAGTAGAAAATAACTTACTAGATAAAAAACTATTAGACTACAACTTAGTAGAACTATCTCAAAAAATAAACTTAGAAAGAGATGAATTTCTACAATATATGAGTATCCAAACTCTTTACGAACGTTATTTCTTAAAATTAAACAATAAACGACTAGAACTACCTCAAGGATTCTGGATGCGAGTAGCTATGGGCCTTGCTATAGAAGAAGAGAACAAAGAAGAAAGAGCATTAGAATTCTATGATATGCTCTCTTCATTAAGATTTGTTTCCTCAACTCCTACATTGTTTCATGCAGGCACCACATTTCCGCAACTCTCATCATGTTACCTAACAACTGTAACTGATGATCTAAAACAAATCTTCAAGTCATTAGGAGATAATGCTCAGCTGTCTAAATGGTCTGGCGGTCTAGGAAATGACTGGACAAATATCAGGGCAACTGGTTCTTGGATTAAATCAACTAATGTAGAATCTCAAGGAGTTATTCCATTCCTAAAGATAGCCAATGATGTAACAATGGCAATCAACAGATCTGGAAAACGAAGAGGTGCAACTTGTGCATACCTAGAGACGTGGCATTTAGACATTGAAGACTTCTTAGATCTGAGAAAAAATACTGGTGACGATAGAAGAAGAACTCATGACATGAACACTGCAAACTGGATACCTGATTTATTCATGAAGCGTGTGTTAGCTAATGAAGACTGGACCCTATTTTCTCCAAACGAAGTTCCTGAATTGCACCATATCTATGGAAAAGCATTTGAGAAAAAGTATGAAGAATACGAAGAAAAAGCAACAAAAGGGGAAATCCATAAATTCAAAACAATTTCAGCCACTAAACTATGGCGAAAAATGCTAAGCATGTTGTTTGAAACTGGGCATCCTTGGATAACTTTCAAAGATCCATGCAATATTAGAAGTCCACAAGATCATGTTGGTGTTGTTCACAGCTCAAATCTTTGCACTGAAATAACTTTAAACACTTCAGAAGATGAGACTGCTGTATGTAATCTAGGATCTATTAATATAAGTAAACATCTAAAAGATGGAAAAATAGATGAAAAGGAACTAGAAAAAACTGTAACAACTGGAATAAGAATGTTAGATAATGTCATCGACATTAACTACTATCCAACTGAAGAAGCTAAGAATTCCAATTTAAGGCATAGGCCAATTGGTATGGGAGTAATGGGAGTCCAAGATGCACTATTCACACTAGACCTAGGTTTTGACAGCGACAAAGCAGTTGAATTCTCAGACAAAATGATGGAAATGATTAGCTATTATGCAATATTATCATCTTCAAACCTAGCAAAAGAAAAAGGGTCGTATGAATCATTCTCTGGCTCAAAGTGGGATAGATCTATCTTCCCAATTGACTCCTTAACACTTCTAGAAAAAGAAAGGGCTGTGCCAGTAGAAGTAAACAAAGATCAAAGACTGGACTTTAATCATCTAAAAGAATTTGTAAAAAAGAATGGTATGAGAAACTCAAACCTGATGGCAATTGCCCCAACAGCAACCATAGCAAATATTTCTGGATGTTTTCCGTGCATAGAACCAATATACAAAAATATCTATGTAAAAGCAAACATAAGCGGAGAATTCACAGTAGTAAATGCATATTTAGTAGAAGACCTACAAAAACTAGGCCTATGGAATCAAGAAATGTTAGAACAACTAAAGTACTTTGACGGATCTGTTCAGAAAATTGCTGGATTGCCTCAAAATATCAAAGATAAGTACAAAGAAGCATTTGAAATAGATGCAGAATGGGTATTGAAACATGCTGCTGTAAGAAACAAGTGGTTAGATCAAAGCCAATCAGTTAATATATTCATATCAGGCACAAGCGGGAAAAAACTAAATGATACATATATCTCTGCTTGGAAGCAAGGGTTGAAAACAACGTATTACTTAAGATCATTGGGTGCTACACAGATAGAGAAATCAACTCTAGACACAAAATATGGATTTACGCAAAAGAGAGAATATGAAGAGCTGAAGAAGGAAGTTTTAAAGAATGGGAAGGAAAACGGTAAATCAGTAGAAACTAACGGTCAAGAACCTAAGCTCTGTAAAATCGAAGACCCAGACTGTGAGGCTTGTGAATAATTCTTATTTTTAAACAAAAAGATAATAATATAATTAGAGAGATAACACCAAAATAAAATGCCAGTAATAAACGATAATAAGACAGATCCTAATAAGATCTTGCCAATGACTTATCATTGGGCTAGAGAACATTATAAAAATGGAGTAGCAAATAACTGGACTCCTGAAGAAGTTTCTATGCAAAAAGATGTTGAACAATGGAAAGATGAAACTATCATTACAAAAGACATAAGAAAATTAATTATGTGGAACTTAGGTTTTTTTTCAACAGCAGAATCATTAACAGCAAATAATATTGTATTGGCAGTGTATAACCATGTTACAAATCCAGAATGTAGGCAGTATCTTTTAAGGCAGGCTTATGAAGAAGCAATCCACACTGACACGTTTATTTATTGCTGTGACACTCTCGGCTTGGACCCAGACGAAATCTTCAATATGTATCACACAATTCCAACTATCAAAGACAAAGACGACTATGTTGTTAATCTAACAGAAGCAATATTTGATCCAGCTTTCAAGACAGACTCTGTAGAAAAAATGCAAAAATTCATTCACGACCTTGTAGGCTTTTATGTAATAATGGAGGGAATTTTCTTCTATGCTGGATTTGCAATGATGCTTGCCCTAAAAAGACAAAACATAATGGTAGGTATCGGTGAGCAGTTCGAGTACATAATGAGAGACGAATCTATCCACTTAGCTTTTGGATGTGACTTAATCAATACAATCAAATCAGAAAACCCAGAAGTTTGGACAAAAGAGTTTCAAGATGAAGTTGTGCAGTTAATTAAAGATTCAGTAGAACTAGAAAAAAAATATGCTTTTGATGCTTGTCCAAAAGGATTGTTGGGGATTCAATCACAAACTTTCGCTGACTACGTTGAATACATTACAGACAGAAGATTAGAAAGAATAGGATTGCCGAAGCAATACGGTACAGAAAACCCATTCCCTTGGATGTCGCAATCTACTGACCTTTCTAAAGAAAAGAATTTCTTTGAAACTAGAGTTACCGAGTATCAAACTGCTGGAAATTTGGATTGGGATTAAAACAACCTTTTCTTTCCCTTACCTCTGGTGCGGCAAAGAAAAGATTGGGCAAAAGAAAAGAACTTCTTTGAAACAAGAGTTACAGAATATCAGACTGCCAGTAACCTAGACCAGGATTAAGAAACAATAAAGTTTATTAATAGAATTCATTTTCTAAACATATTATGAGAGAACGAACATTTGAAAAACCAACATTATTACAAATAGTTGAACCCTTAGGAAGTGGTTTAGATTTACCAGAGCCTGGATTGATTCGTGTTACTGATGCCGAAGGTATATCTGCTGGTGATTATACACCTCAATGGGGAGATTTTTTTCAAGTTGATCTATTAATAGATCCAACAGTTTAGGGGGCTGCTGAATTTCTTAGAGCTGGATTAGGAGATGCTGATATTGTTGTTCTACCTGGTGTTACTTACAAAGATGATGCTAGTAGAGAATTAAGTAAGAGATTAGTCGCTGAGCGCGAAGAAGTAGAGGATCGATGGATGGAGGCCGACAATGCTTATCCTAGAAACGGTAAATATTGCTCAGGATTAAGATTTAGAATGAACGAATTAGATACACAAAATTTTGAGAATATTGAGTGGAATGCAGCCAGATTACTTTCTGAGGTAATTGATGAAATGTCTCAAGCTGATGAAAGAATTAGACAAATGCCTGTTTTTTTATATACATGTCGTGCTGTTAAACTGGATGAATATACTCGTAATGGTGGACTTGCTATTCATACCGATAATAAATCGCAGAGACCAGATGTTAGATCGAGTTATCCAATTACCGACCATACATCATATAGACCTAACGATATGTTGGAAGCTGCAGCTAAGGTTATTTCAGGTCCTAGTTCGATTAGACATGTCATACACCACCCAACACCAGAATTAAGAGAGCAACGTGGTTTTCAACCTTATGCTCGTCCTGCTTAGATTTCTTTAAACCATTCTGTATTTTTTTACAATAGTTTTTTATTTCTCGAAATATATCCGGTGCATATGGCTCGTATAATAAGTAGAGGTAGGGCTGTTGAAGCAATTATTATACACGAATTTGAAGAACCTAGAGGTCTTGATGCATTGCCCCATGGAGGTCGCATGGTTGAAAGATTTGTTAGATATTTAGTTTCTAATCTTAAGATAAATCCAGAACCTGCTGAAAATATATTGTTGGAAATGGGTCCGAATGAAGTTACATTAGATATATTGATTGAAGCAATTTCAAAACCTGGAACTAAAGATGTTGCTAGGGATATGTTAGTTAAATATACTGATGGAGGGGGTTATAGCGAGGATACAGTTGTTGATGCTTTAGAAGATAAGTTTGGAATGAATTTAAGAGATAGTTCAGAGTTAGGTGAAGATAAAAGAAGAGGGAAAGTGATGTTGTTGAGATGGGCTGAAGATATTTCTGAGATTCTATACAGAATAACAGAAGAGATTGGTTGGAAATATCAACAATATGGAGTAAGAAGGAAATTGATAGCTGTTGACGCACAAGATAATCCTGAAAGGCTTGTTTATTCTAGAAATCATTTATGTCAGATAGCCAGTAATATTGTAACTTATCTAAGAAACAATTCCGATGTTAAAGAAGATATTGAATTCTGGGTAGAGGAATGGTTCTCTCTCAATAATAGTAGAGTACAACAATTGATGGAAACGAGAATTAGTGCAAAACAATTGAGTTTTTCTATGAGCCATAGGGCCGAGTCCTTGCATGTTATGTCAGAAGTATTTGGAGATATAGATTATGAATTTCAATCATATTTTGGAAGAATGGATGTGTGGAATAGAACTAGGTCAAATAATCCTAAACTAGCTGGAATGAATATATACTATGCCGCAGTGTGTGCCGAGAATATAGGGAGAGAAACTGGAGATGGTAGATGGTTACAGCAAGCGCTGAAATGTTATGGGCTTTTCAGAAGTTATGCAAGGGATAGGGAGTTTATTTTTGATCCATCTTTTATAACTAATTCAGAAAGAAGTATTGATATTTTAAAAGACAGATTGGGTGCAGTCTAGATCTGAATTTTGTTGACTGCTTTAGCAACATCAAAGTCTTTAGAAGTTAAACCTTGTAAGTCGTGAGTTGTTAAAGTTAATGTAACTTTATCTGTTTTGATATAAATTTCTGGATAATGGTTAATGTCTTTTGCAACCTCTGCTACTGCGTTGACAAACTTTATAGATTCTTCAAAAGATTGGAAATGGAATACTTTTTGAATTTCGTGCCCTATTAATTCCCAACCAACTGCTTGATCCATGCTGTCGTGAATATCCTTGAGACCTAGTTTTGTCATGCTAAAAGTAGAATAAAGGTTGTATTTAAGAATTTTGATTTATTGTCGGTCTTTATGGTAAAGGTCAAGAATAAAGACTACATTATTTTCAATTATATATGATAATCTGAATGGTGCAATATATAACTCCCTGGTACCATTTCTACCATGGCTCATAGGTTTTCCAATTTCTGGATTTAATTTTATTTTAGAAATTTGTTTGATGATCTTTTCTTTCAATACTGGATTTTTTATTTTATTAAAACTTTTCTTGAATTGAGGTGAAAATATTATCTCTACCACTTTTTCATCTCTTTCATTAAATCATCAAAGTTCATACTTGTTCCTTCTCCTTTTTTAATACTTTGATAGGCTTTTTCTGTCCTCTTTGCGAACTCAATATCCTCCTCGAAATTCTCGTCTAAATCTGACGCTTTTTTCATTATAATTTGTTCATTATTTTTAATTAACATTAATTCTTCTCCTTCTTTTATATCTTCCCTCATCTTTTGAGGTATAACTACTTGCCCTTTTGAACTCATTTTTGTAATTGCAATATCCATGATAACCACCAAGTAAGATCAATCTTACCACATATATAAATGTTTCTGTTTAATTAGAACTAGATTTTTTTATCCTCTCAACACCGTCAACCTTCTTAATAAAATCAGATATTGTTTCTGGCACTAAATGTTCCCATTTTTCTTCTTTAGCTATCTTATCTCTAATTTCTGTCCCATTAATACCCTCGAATAAAATTACCTTTATTACTTTAATGCCTTCTTGGGAAAAAATCTCTTGAGTCATCTCATTGCCAGAGTAGAAAACATCGAATGATGGGAGTTCTGAAAGAATATATTCCATCCATCGCTCATCATCAAATTGATCTGGAAGTTCTACAATAGCATAGTTGGATATTTTATTTTTCTCTAAGGATTCTGTGATCATATCTTTTCTCTCATCATAAGAAAACGGATTATCTGGTTCATTTGAGAATTGAGACGATCCAATAGCAATAATTACTTCTTGGTTTTCTTTTAAAATGTCTTTAATTACTTCTAAGTGTGCCTTGTGAAATGGTTGAAATCGTCCTATGAATAATGCTGTTGCCATCTTTGTTGAAAATGATTCTGGGTTAATAAATTATTTGTTTTCTAAGTACCTATTTGTAACTGGCATACGCCATTCCATGTTGTGGAATGATCTTTCTGAGATTCGTATTAAGACTGCATTACGTCTCTTATGTTCATTTATCCTTAGTCTTTTGATAACACTATTGATTAATTTTTTGTTAAATGGTTTGTTTGTAATTTTGTTTAATGGTAACTCCTTTGCTAAATATAATTTTAAAATTTTATCTAAGATATTATATGGTGCTCCTAATTCTTTTTCTGCATCCACTCCAGGAAGGAGCTCTGCAGAAGGTTTTTTTTCAAGTATGTTTTTTGGTAGCTTTAAATGTTGGCCAAGTTCAATAACTTCGGTTTTCCAAAGATCTCCTAAGACTAAGATATCAGAAGCATTATCTCCGTATTTTGTTGTGTAGCCTAGGGCAATTTCTGATTTATCTGAAGTGCCAATGACTAGTGCATTTTCTCTAAATGCCCATTGATATAATATTGTCATTCTAATTCTTGCCTTTGAATTTGCAAGTGCAAAAAGTTCACTTCTTTTAATTTTTTCAGGATTATCCTTTCTTGATTTTGTTTTTTTGTTTGAGAAGTTATCATTTATTGAGCTGAAGAAGTTAATTGGTTCGTTTATTGTTATTGTGTGGTGTTTGATTCTTAGTTTTTTGGCAAGTTTAAGTGCGTCATCATAATTTATTCTTGTGGTAACTCCAGTTTCTGGCATTAGGAGGGCAGTTAAGTTTTCTGGACCTATTGCTTTTGCTACTAAAAAAGCGGAGACTGAGCTGTCTAGGCCTCCAGATAAACCGATAACTGCTTTTTTAAAATTATTTTTCTTGAAGTAATCTCTAATGCCTAGTAAAAGTGCCTTTTCAATTTGTTCTATGTTTTTATTAATCATTTTAAACAATCTGCAATGTTCATTAAATCTGAATTTGGACCTTTTGGATCAACCACCCATACATTACCCCTTACATATTCTTGTCCAGTTCTTTCCTGTAAGAACTCGGATAGTTCAGGGTTATAGTTAAATGCTATTCCTCGTCCACCATATCTAGCAACTTCCAGTATTGCCTGAGAGTCTCCAATAGAATCTCCTATGTGGGCAATTTCAGTTGGTTGGGGTTTTAAACCATATTGTTTGAAAAAACAATGTAAAAGTCTAATCTTATCTCTTTCATCTCTAATGTTAAGATGAACTTCTCCTGTGGATTTGACTATATCATATGCTGCATCATGTTTTGCTTTCACAGGATCATTGAAATATTTCGATACTAGTTGGCCTAATTCTTCTTCTGTTAAGGTTTGATCCTTTTCACCGTGAGCTCCGAATTTTAATTCATTTGCAATAACTCCTGGGATTAAATAGGGACCGAACCGTGCCCTTATTGAATGCACAGTTACTGAGTAACCTGTTGTGTTGACAACTAGTTGAATATCATTATCCCTTAAATAATGTAGAAACTCTTCAAATCCAGGCATATATGTCATGTCATCTACAGTATATCTAATTGCTTGTCTAAGTGTAAGGCCTTTTGTTAAGGGGGCTGTAGAAGTAATAGCATCATCTATATTGGCCAGGCCAGATGTTTGAGCAGAGAACCACTTAACTGCTTGCTCATGAGCCTCATCACCTTGGTTTAATAATATCATATCAGCCATAGTGTGGTTTCTAACTAAAGTTCCATTGAGATCGCAGGATACAAATCTTATTTTAGGTTTAAACATTTTATAGTTGAATTGTCAGAAGATCTTCTTCGAAATCTTTTGCTGTTTGTTGTGTTTTTCCATCTTGCACAAACATGCTGTGGCCGTAATAAACTATACCGTCTTGGGCACCGACTTGATTGCAATACAGGATTGGGATGTTTGTTTCTATGTTTCTTTGAATCAATGTTCGTTCAATTTGCTCAATTTTAGATGTGCTAAATGGTGATGCAGAGATGTTAATTATAAAGTCAGCACCGGATCTTTTTTGTTTTAATGGAACTTCTGAGCTCCAGATGTCTTCGCAGATATTTAATCCAATTTTTTTGTTTTTGAAGTTAAGAATTGTTGGTTCTTCTCCCTTAGAGAACCATCTTTTTTCATCGAATAATGAGTAGGTTGGGAGGCATATTTTGCTATGTATGTTGGCTATTTTTTTGTTTTTAATAAATGCTGCACTGTTGTAGGTTTTGTTTAATTTGTCTTTTCCAATAAATCCCACAATTGATGGTTTTTGAGAAACTGAGGTGATTTTTTTTAATGCGTCTATGTTTTTATTTACAAATGATTGTTTTAGAATTAAATCTCCAGGTGAATAGCCAGTAATAGAAAGTTCTGGGAAAACAATTAGGTCAGAGCTTGATTTATTGATTATTTTGAGGATTTTGTTTGTATTGTTTCCTATATCTCCGACTGTAGGGTTGATTTGAGCTAAAGATATCTTCATAACACTAGGAGTTGAAGTTCATTTATAAATTTAGAGTTGAACTTTATTGAACTCTTAAAAAATCTGAAAAATAGTGAAAAGGTCCTACTAATGGAGTTGAGTTGATTTGATTTCTCTTAATCACTTCCCTAGTTCTATCAATTCTCCTTTCCTTAACACTAGCTTCTTCAGGTCTAAAACTAAACCCTACATGTTGGTCTGCTGCATAATCTCCAACCCATAATCTAGCCTCCCCTAACATTTCTACTAGAAATAATGCAAATTCATGGTGTATTGTTCTATGCCCTGGTTGATAACTTGAATGTGTTTTTCCGTCAAACACCATTGCATCAATACCTTCAGCACTCATTTCTTGCACTAATCTCCTGCTCATGATTTCACATCCAAAAGGATATTCATCTAATCCATGGTATTCTTGAACTAATCCTGCTGACCGTTCTCCCTGTAGAAAGTCTAAAATGGCAGGTAAGGGTGATGGATTAATTAAAGTGGCTATATTGCCAAACATTTCTGTTCCTTGGACTGTTACCTTTGTACCACTTTCCCAGGAAGGTAATGGATTTATACTCATTAAATGGGCACCTTCCAGAGCAGAGTCTGGTGTTCTAAGTAATTCAGGAGAATAACCTAATAAACTATCTGGAATTGATATTGTTGAATACATTTTATAGAATTATATGTTCCATTATTTCAAGCTTTGCTCGAATAACATACCAACAGCAGAAACAAAGAAGTTTGATTTGATCCATACGCCTACTTCATACTCTGGAACTATTGAATCTGGTGTGATCATAAACATCATTTCTTTTCCATCAATTGAGACAAATTGAGTGCTAGCGTGATAGTCTGAGAATTTTACGCCTTCTATTTTCTTCATAATTGTTTTATTGTATGGTGCGTAAAGATTTATTTCAATTCCTTTTTTCTTTAAGTCATTAAGACATTTTCTTATTAATTTTGATTTTCTTTGTAATCCTTCTGATGTTGTTACAAAGGTTACATGTGATTTTGCTTGAGAAACCATTTCTTTTATCTGTTTATTTAGGTTTGTAGCACCTACAACTGATTTTGATATGTTTGTAACGTCAATATGCTTAATGCCGCTTTTGTATAGTAAATCAAGTTCTCTGAAATCTTCGCTTTCCCTTATCTTATCCATATAAGTAATGACTTTGTTTGCACTTCCTTTAATCTCATCCTTTACACGGTCAAGGATTACTTCTGGTTTAATTGCAATATATTCGATAGGCTTTCCGATTTTCATCATAATAAAGCCTTTTTTCTCTAGTGATTCTAGGATGTCGTAACATCTTGATCTTGGAACACCTGATATTTCTGCTAATTCAGATGCAGATGATACGCCTTTTGATAGTAAAGAAGTCCAAATCTTAACTTCATATATGTTAAGCTTGAAGTGTGTTTTCAGTTGTTTTAAAAAATCTTTTTGTAGTGCCATTTTTTGTTTTTTATGTTATATAATAAAAATAAAAATAAAAAAAAGTTAAATTTACCTTCTTCTTGTTAAACCAACAATCAAAAAGATAACTAACAGAGCTACTAAGATTTCTCCTCCAATTAGTAATGCTACGAAAGCATTGTTTGAGAATAGTCCCCCTTGCTCAACAGGCTCATCGTGATCATCACTATGAGGTACTGTAGTTGTAGTTGGGTCAACGACTGCACCACCAGTAGTTAAAGGTGGTAAGATGACATCAACAACTGTGTTATCTACTGGATCTTGAGGAACATCTGGTTCATCAGGTACAGTAGTTGTAGTTGTTAAGGTACACTCTTCAACTAAAAAGTCGATAAGCTCTTCCCTGAACTCGTCGCCGTTATCATACTCAACTCTTACTAGAATTGGGTAATTTCCAGCTTCAAGATCTTCTGGAACATCAAATCTATAGTTTTTTGTGTACTTAATATCGTCATCAAAGGTTCCATCTGTAATTGTGAAAGTTTCTCTGAAGTCGATTTCTAAGTCATCATTTGAAGTTGTTAAGATAACATCTTCTTCTTCATCACTACCTGCGTTTAAGACACCAACGTTAAGTTGTAGTCCTTTTCTCTTACAGATAGTTGAAGATGGTGAAACAGTGTTTCTGAAGATTCTTAGATCGTGAGATTCTTTCTCAATATCTAATGCAACATTCATAACAACTTTGTGCTTTAATCTAGTTCCATCTTTTTCTCTTCCAACAGCTACAATTTCAACATCATAACTTGCTTCATCAACTTCTAATGGAATATCGAAGTTTACTCTGATGTCTTTATCTTTTGTAGATTTGACATCGAATTCTTTTCCTTCTTCATCTAGATCTTCGTCATCTTCATCAATACCTATGATGGTAACTGTAACTTCTACATCTTCAATCTCTAAATCTGTTTCTTCGGTTAGACCGTCATACAGATTTGTAATCTCTACTTTAAACTCAACATTGTCTCCAGGATTGATATCTTTTGATACTTCGTCACCTTCAACTAAGTCTTTTGCTGTTTTGGTTGAACCATCCATAGCATCTGTAACCTTAACATCAAGGTCAGAGACTTGTAATTTGTCTCCATATACAACAGGATCTGCAGCAATAACGCTAACTAATCCAACTATAAATAGAAAAATCATACCAAACATCAATGATATTTTCTTTAACATTTTATCTTACCCCCATGGTTTGTTTTTATTAATAATAATTATAGTAAAATTACTACGGAATAGGGTAATATATAGGCCTTTATAAAGTTTTTGCTATTTTATAATAGTAAAAAGTGATGTTTTTAAAGGTGGATTTTTGGTATTGTAAACATAATTAGATCAAAGTAAATTAATTTTTTAACAATAACTTTATATAGTATCTCTTACTTTTCTTACTTGTAAGATAACAAAGGTGATAATAATGTCATTGATTGAAATGAAAACAGCGAAAATAACAGAAAAAGGTCAGATTGCTATTCCGAAAGATATTAGGGAAATTGAAGGTTTTAAAGAAGGGGATAAGATAGCAATATTGGCCTATGAAGACAGAGTAGAATTAAGACCATTTAATAAATCTAAAGAAAAATTACTAACAGCCATTGCAAGTGAAAATGTTCTTGCAAAAGATTGGGGTAGTAAAGAGGATGAGGAAGCGTGGAAGGATTTGTGAAGGGAAGGGTAATTGTTGTACCATTTCCATTTTCTGATTTGAGTGCTTCAAAAAAGAGGCCTGCTTTGGTTGTTGGAACAATTGAAGGTGAGGATGTTATTCTTTGTCAGATAACAAGTAAGACAAAAAAAGATAATTACTCTATACAATTAAGTGATAAAGATTTTAAAGAAGATGGGTTGAAAATAGATAGTATGATTAGACCAAATAGGTTGTTTACTGCAGAGAAACCATTAATATTGTATAGGGTTGGTTTGATTAATGATAACAAAATTAAAGAAGTTGAAGATGTGTTGGTGAAAATTATTAGAAGTTGATTATAGTAGTTTCTAATTAAGTTTCTCCTGGAAGTTTTTTACCCCACTTTACATAATGAGTGTAATAAGCTGCAAGTTGAGGAACACTAAATCCGCTAAATTCTTCAGCTATTTCTTTGGGAGTAAAACCAGCCCTTAAATATTCAACTGCCCCTGCTTTTGATATTCTATCTCTTCTTGGCGGTGGGACGTAAGAAGAGCCTAAATGTTCTCTTTCTGGGAATTCCGATATTAGTACACCATTTACTAAAATTGGATCAAGCTGTCGCATAGCTCTCCAAAACTGATTGTAATTCAAATTAGTCGGATTTAAATGTATTAAACCTGTTCTCGAGTTATAAGCAGCTACTTTACCAATTCTACTTCTAATATCTTTTTTTCGTCTAACACCGAAAATATCCATATACATTGTTGTATTTTTATTACTTGTATAGCTATATCTTTCTAGTGCTGTAGGTAGATATGGATCTCTTTCACCAAAATACATCCATTTTGCTAAATTAAATCCCGCTCTTTGTTGCTGATCTTCTGGCAGGTCATCTAGAAATCCATATTCTTCACTAATCATTCTAGTTAAATATTTTCCCAACATCTCCATATGAATATCTATAAAATGTAATGCTCGCTTATCTTCATCATCAATGGAGAACTCATCAAAACCCATTTTTCTCAATGTAGCATTTAATTTTCTTAATTCTGGAAGTTCTGATTGTTCTGAATCCTCATCCAGAAATTTTCTAGATAACTCTTTATCAATTAGATCTGAGATAGGATATCCAGTAACAACCTCCGAAGGTTTAATATTTGCATGACCTAATAAAAATGCTATTGCTGTATTAATGGTTATACCTTCTCTTATCAATTCCAATTCAACATCCTTGCTACCATCAAATATTTCTTCAAATACAGATCTCATATATTCTTCGTCAAAACTAGTTACTGAAAAACCCGATATGCCCGATCCCCTATAACAATGAAAAGCTAGTCTAAGTTTTTGTTGTAATCCTTCTCTTCTTGTGGAGTAATTAGTACACAATACCCCTCTTTCTTGGATTATTCCTCTGCCAACAAGTTTTTCTAAGGTTTTTGTTTCATCAACACCTTGTTGTCCAGTATAATCTAAGCTAACTATGTCAAATCTATCTCTGGTTGATGTGAAGAATTCCAGATCAGAAGCAGGAACTACTTGAATACCTAAACCAGCTTGTTGCAGTCTTTCAGCTTTTTCTACATCATATTCAAGTCCTGTAATGTTTTGAGGTGGGATGCCTAAGGGAAGATAAACTTCTTTTACTTCAATAGCTTCTTGGCCTTCAACTTCTGCACCTGGAAAACAGACAACCTTTAATCTATTTGGACTTCTGCCATTGGCTATTAGTTCTCTCTCAATAAATTCTTTTAATCTTACACGAGATTCTTGTTTAACCGGATCAACGTATGTTTGGTTTGACATTTTACCTATTTTTCCTTAACATTAACCTATATTCTTGACCGCCATTAGAGTGGAATAAACGATAATCTTCAGATCCTCTAAGAAAAGCTGCTATTTGCATAATAATATCAGAAGGATATTCTGCATCCCTAATACCTGCAAGTTTAGTGTGTGGGTGTGCAGTTCCAGTTGGTTTATAAAGTAAGTGATCTAAGGTTTTGCCTGCTTCAGAAGATCTACTTAATTTTGAACCATTGTTACCAGCGTGAATGTGAGTGTTACTATATCTGAGATCGCCATAAGAAGGTCTTTCTGATGGTAATCTTGCTGGATCTTCAGGTCTTTTGTAAAACTTGTTTGGTACTACTATTCTTGACATAGTATTTTGGAAAGATTTCCTGTTTAAAAAGGTTTAGTTTATTACTATTGTCTAGTGGTTAAAATCTAAAATAGTTAAGTTTAATAATATCTTAATTAGAAGTAAAGTATGTTAATAATAAGCTGTTCAGGAGGTAGCCACATTGGCCCTAAAATAGCTAGGAAATTAAAAGCCAAGCATTCTAAATTATTTGTTGAAAAGTTTCCAGATGGTGAGTTGTATCTTAAATATAATGTTAATTTAAAGAAAAAGAAAGTTGTGCTGGTTCAGTCGTTTTATGGCAATATTCAAGATCAGTTAATGGAAGTTATCTTTGCTGCTGAGACAGCCAAAGATTTAGGTGCTAAAAAAGTTATTTTAGTTGCTCCGTTTTTTCCGTATTTTAGGCAGGATAAAAGGTTTCATTCTGGAGAGTGTATAAGTATTAAGGTTATTGCAGATATTGTAGATAGATCTTTTGATGGTGTTATTGTTGTGGACCCGCATTTACATAGGCAGAGGGATTTACACCATGTTTTTGCTATTAAGTCTAAGAGGTTGAGTGCTAATAATAAGATTTCTGAGTATATTAAGAAGAACATTAAAGATCCTATTTTAGTTGGGCCCGATGTCGAGAGTTATAAGTGGGCTAAAAAGGTAGGAGATAAGATTGGTGTGGAATCTTATATTTATAAGAAGAAGAGATATAGTTCCCATCATGTTAAGGTTAAGCTGAATAAAAAAATAGATTTGAAAGGGAGAAATGTGGTTATTGTGGATGATATGATAAGTACTGGTCATACTATGTTAGAGACAGTATATAATTTGAAAAGGCTTAAACCTAAGAGCATAAGCTGCATATGTGTTCATGGAATATTTATTGGCAAGATAATAGGTTTATTGAAAAAAGAAGTAAATGTTGTGTCTAGTAATACTATATACAGTAAACAAAGTAAGATTGATGTCAGTGGGGAGATTTGTGATGCTTTGAAGAGTTGGAAGTAAATTTCTACAAAAAAATTAATAGGAAGTTTTATATACATGTACGTGTACACGTATGTTTATGGCAACAAAAACATTAACAATAATGGAAGATGTGTACCAATTACTAGTAGACAATAAACAAAAAGAAGAGAGTTTTTCAGATGAATTGCGAAGAATCTTATCAAAGAAGAAATCTAAACATCTAAGGGATTTTTTAGGTATTATATCGAAAGAGGAAGGGGACCTTATGTTGAAAGATCTTGACAAAGTACGGTCGGAAAATATTAAAATTCTCAATAATAAACTAAAATGAAAGTTCTAGATACTACATTTTTAATAGATTTAATACGTGGAGATGAAGATACATTAAAAATTCTTAATAGTGATGATGCTCTTTTAACTACACAGATTAATATGTATGAAGTTATAAGGGGCTTATTCTTGAGGAAAGTTACATCTTCAAAACTGATGGAAGTGATAGAATTATTTGAAAATGTTAGATTATTGTCCTTAGATGATAATTCAATTATTAAAGCTGCAGATATATCTGCAAATTTAATAAAAAAAGGAAAGATAATATCAGATTGTGATTGTTTAATGGCTGGTATGGCTCTAACTAGTGGTGCAAATAAGATTGTTACTAGAAATAGAAAGCATTTTTCTCGCATTACTGAATTAGAGGTTATTGATTATTAAATTTAAGTATAATAAGAACTAAGGGTAATTTCTACAAAAAAATTATAAAGTTAAGTGCATAATTCCATTATATGGGGAAATATGAAGTTATTAATGATTTGATCTTGATTGGGTTGATAGAAGAAACAAGGTTATACTTTGGTAAAAATAAAAAAAAGAAAGTAATGAGTAAAATTGATACAGGTGCTACAAAGAGTTCTATTGATGCTAGATTAGCAGAAGAACTTAAACTGGGGCCTGTGATAAAGACTAGGGTTGTAAAATCTGCTCACGGTAATATGCGTAGGCCGGTTATTGAAGTTGAAATTGAACTTGCCGGCAAAATATTGAAATCTGAGTTCACAATAGCAGATAGATCACATCTTAAATTCAAAATCTTAATTGGACAGAACATTTTAAAACAGGGGTTTCTTATCGATCCAAATCATGAAAGGAGCAGTAGTATCTTTGGGTAGTAAGAGTTCTTTAATGGTTGTTGAAGCCATGAAGAAATATTTTACTGAAGTAGATAGTATAGATATTAGAAATATAGAAGTAAATTTAAAAGAAGGCGGGCTTAATGCACTTTATCAAGGAGAGCCTATAAAAAAATATGGTTGCATATATACTCGGGGTTCTTTTAGGTATGCTCCGCTTTTGAGGTCATTAACTAATGCAATTTCTAAGACTTCTTATATTCCAATAAGGCCAGAAACATTTACAATTGGGCATGATAAATTATTAACTCATCTTGCATTGCAGCAGTTTAAGATACCCATGCCTGGCACTTATATTACTTCATCTACTAATGCTGCAAAGAAAATTTTAAACGAAATAACTTATCCTATTGTTATTAAGTTTCCGCATGGAACTCAAGGAAAAGGAATAATGTTTGCAGAAAGCTTTGCGGCTGCGTCATCAATGCTGGATGCTCTATTTGTATTAAAGCAGCCTTTTTTAATTCAAGAATATGTAGAAACTGGAGGAGTTGATATCAGAGCTATAGTTGTAGGTGGTAAAGTTGTAGCATCTATGAAACGTCATGCTGTTAGGGGTGAAATGAGAGCATCTATCCATGCAGGTGCAAAAGGTGAGGCATGTGAATTAGATGGCAATACTTCTAGGATTGCAATTAATACTGCCCATTCTATTGGGGCTGAAATTTGTGCTGTTGATATTTTAGAAGGGAGTAAGGGGCCGTTAGTTATTGAAGCTAATTTATCTCCCGGATTGCAGGGAATAACAAGTGCAACAGGTATTGATGTTGCTGACAAGATTGCATCTTATCTTTATGAAAAATCCAAAGAATTTAATGAACGGATTGCATCAATGGAAACTTCAAAGATAATGGAAGATTTAGGGGTAGATGAAGATCCTGCTCAACAGATAGTTACCCATCTTGAATTTAGAGGAGATAGAATCTTGTTGCCAAAAATATCTAGCGATAGTTCTGAGTTAACAGAGAAAGATGAAACTATTATTAAATCAGAGAAGGGTAAAGTTAGTATTGAGAAGATTGATTAAAAATATTTGATTAAATTATCCCTTTAGATCTCAAAAAGAGTACAAATAATATTAATATAACAACAATTATAATCCACCTTGGATCTATGTTCCCTTTTTTTCCTTTCATCTTTATTAAATTCTCTAATGAATTTATCCTAATCTTCAGTTCATCAACTTCTCTTTTAAATTCTAATCTATCTTTTATAATATTTAAATCTTTACTAATTCTTTTTATTGATCTTGAGTTATTATTAATTGATTTTAATTTTGATTTAACTATTGATAATGGGTAGGAGATAATAAAATAAAATACAATTGCTCCAATTAAGGCTAAAAAAATAAGAATATTGGTTTGTGGTGTTTGATATTGAGCAATTACACTAATTATCCCTACAACTAAAGTTAGAATAATGCCAACTATGCTAGTTAAATCATATCTCTTCATTTGATACAATAGATAATTAAAACAAATACTCTGGCCTTACAACAATTGTTTGATCTCTTTTTGGACCAACTGAGATTATAGAAATTGGAATGCCCATAAATTGTTCAAGCTTTTGAAGATACTTTTTAGCATTCATTGATAAAGTATCGAAACTTGTTGCTTTTGTTGAATCATCCCACCAACCATCAAATGTTTCTAAGATTGGTTCACATTTATTTAAGACTGAGATATCTGTCGGGAAATCTTTTATTACCTTTCCCTTGTATTGGTAGCTTGTACAAACTTTGATTTTTTCTACACCATCTAAAACATCTAATTTTGTTAAGGCAACCGAATTTGCTCCATTAACTCTGGCTGCATATCTAGCAACTAAGGCATCAAACCAACCAACTCTTCTTGGCCTTCCTGTGGTGGCTCCGAACTCGTTTCCTTTTTTTTGGATTTTTACGCCTACTTCATCAGTTAATTCTGAAGGGAATGGTCCTTCTCCAACTCTAGTAGTATAAGCTTTAATTACTCCCATAACAGAGCTTACTTTTTGAGGTCCAATACCTAAGCCAGTACATACTGCTCCTGCTATTGTGTTAGAGGAAGTTACATAAGGATAAGTTCCATGGTCTATGTCTAACATAGTTCCTTGTGCCCCTTCAAAAAGTACTTTTTTATCAAACTTTAAGATTTCATTTATTAAAAGTGATGTATCAGCAACATAGTCTTTTAATTGTTCAGCATATTTAGAATATTCTTCATAAAATGGTTCTTCCCCATAATTTTTTTTGAAAAATTCAGGTTTACAGAAATACTCAAATTTTAGCCCTCTTCTCGATATTTTATCGGCATAAGTTGGACCAATACCTCTTTGAGTTGTGCCTATTTTTTGACCTTGTTGTTTGTCTGTTGTGATGTGCCAAGGTAATATTGTGTGTGCATTAGAGCTAATAACTAAGTTTTTTGGTGTTACTTTGATGCCTTTTCCTGCTAATTCGGCGATTTTTCCGACAATAACCTTTGGATCAATAACAACTCCATTTCCTATGATATTGATTTTGGTTTTGTGTAAAATTCCAGATGGAATTAAATGAAGAACTACTTCTTCATTTCCAACTTTTATGGTGTGGCCTGCATTATTTCCACCATTAAAACGAGCAACAACATCAGCTTTTTCTGCAAGGAAATCTATAATCTTACCTTTACCTTCGTCACCCCATTGCATACCTATAACAGCTATGTTTGATGTCATAAAAAAAATGAATAGAATCTATTTTATAAAGCTTTTTGTTTGAGAAAGTTGGATTAAAATTCAGTAAGGTTTTTAAAACAATATTTACTACCAAGGTGAAATAAAATTTTGATAAAAATATGGCTAGAAAATTTAAACTTAATGTGAGGTTAGATCGTGAGGTCAGTGATATAGTGGCAGCGTTAGAGAAAAGAGGATTATATGCAGGGGATTTACTTTATAGAGTTTTTACAGTTGAAGAAGGAGATGTTGCAGAGAGGGTTAGAGAAGTATTGCGTAGAGGGACTGATAGAACTTCTGATGAGGTTTTATCTGAGGAAGATGGATTCCATAACTTAGATTTAGGAGAAGATTATGATGTAAGAGTCAATGGAAGATATCTAAGACCATCAGAATATGTTTGGGCTGCTGAAGAAGGAGATCTAGAGGGGCAGTTAATGGATACTAGTGGCCCTAGCGAATTCCCTATACCCACATTTGTAGCAGTATATGCTCGTGATAAGATGAAAGGGGTATTTGAAGCAGCATATATGTTTAAAGGTGATCCAAAAGATGCAATGGTTGCTTTAATACAAGTTCAGTATAAACAACGTAGATAATAAAAATCAGAGTTTTAGTTCTTTTCTCCAGAATTCGCAGATTTTTTTTGTTTTTTCTGCTGCAATACCAGTATAACTTTCTGGTTGATTTAAGATTGTAAGTTGATTAGGTGTCATTTTAGCTAGGAATGGTTTTAAGGAAGATTCTTGCTTGGCTAATTGAAGCAAAGTTTTTCCAGATTGTTGAGATTCTAAAGTTAAAGTGCGGACAATTTCATGTGCATCTTCGTGGCCTAGGCCTGCTAAAATTATGTATAATGGCTCTGCGATAATTGAATTTTTTCCTTTTTCGAAATTTGCTTTAATGTTATCTTGAGCAACAGATAAATTAGACATTACTTTGTTTAATCTGATAATTGAGACGTAAAATCCGGCTAATAACTCTGGAATGAATCTCATTGAAGCAGAGTTTGTAAGGTCGCGTTGGTGTTCTGAGATTTGATCCATGTACATTGTAGTCATGCGTGGCATGAATTCCTTCCACATACCTTTTACGTTTTCGAAATTTATTGGATTTCTTTTTTGAGGCATTGTGGAAGATCCCACTTGTTTTGAATCAAAGAATTCCCCAACTTCGGAAATCTCAGACCTTTGCAGATGGCGCATATCGTCGGAAAGATTGGCCAAAACTCCAAAACAACTTACTATACTATTTAGGAAATCGACTAGGAATTCTGGTTCTGCAACCTGAGTCGAAGTTGGGGAAGGTAATAGGTTTAATTTAGCTAATAACACTCTTTCAAACTCTTCTACATTTTTTATGAATAGTGATGTGGCATTGTATGCGCCAACTGCTCCAGAAATCTTGCCACGAAGATTGTTTCCAGTCCTTTTGATGGCTTTTATTCTTCTACCTAACCGGGAGACATAGTGTGCTATTGCTAGACCGAAAGTAACTGGAGAAGCAAACTGGCCATGAGTCCGGCCGATTTGGACTGTTTTTCTTTCCCTAAAAGCTAATTTTGTTAGAGTTTTTTCGAATTTTAATAATTCTGGAACTAGAATATTGTTTGTGAAATCTTTGTATCTAGCTGCATCTGCAGTTGCTATAATATCATAGCTTGTGGTTGTAAAATGGACAAATGGTTTTGCCTCTTCTGAAACTTTGTTTCTGATTATATTTGCTAAAGCTCGCATGTTGTGTTTAATTCTATCTTCTTCCTCATAAACTTCGAATGCTGTTGTTGCTTTAGAGGCTGCTGCTATCTCGTCTGATATTTTTTTTGAGCACACTTTTTTCTCATACAATACTCTAGCGAGGGCTGATTCTACACGAGCAGCATATTTTATGAATCCTTCCTCTGTGAGATAAGGTTGAATCTTTTCAAATATCTTGGGAGAGCTGCAATATCTGAAATCTAAAGGGGATATGGTATCAAATAATTTTACTGATTCTTTTCTTTTGTTTTCTGATTCAGATTTAATATTAAGCAAAGGTTTAATTTTTTTGACTAACGGAGAGTCTTGGTTTAAAGAGATAATAACCTTGTTTTTTTCTTTAATTTCTCGTATTAAATTGTTTTCTTTGAATGTCTGGACTGCTGCATGTACTTTTGCAGGCGAACAATCAAGTCGTTGTGCGATTTCTCGAATATGTAGACGTTCCTTTAATAGAATCTCGATGATCTTCAGGTTGGTCCTCGTGAAAAGGCTGGATATATCTTCCATATTAATTGTTAAACGTTCATTATTTATAAACTTTACTATGAATTTAATCAAGTAATATTCGTTTTTATTGAACAGTTTCGATTGGACAGTAAAGAAAAATAGCCAAAATAAGTTTTACCAATTGATAAATTATATTAAGACTAAAATATACCTAAAAATTGGGTGATAACATGGATGTTTATGAAGAATCTTTAAAGTTACACGCAGACAATAAAGGGAAATTAGAGGTTAAGTCTAAGGTTATTGTTAATTCTGTTAAGGATTTGAGTCTTGCATACACTCCTGGAGTGGCTGAAGCATGCAGAGAAATTGCAAAAGATAAATGCTTGGCATATAAGTATACAATTAAATCAAATACTGTGGCAGTTGTTTCTGATGGATCTGCGGTACTGGGTTTAGGTAATATTGGTCCGTTAGCATCATTACCAGTTATGGAGGGTAAAGCAGTTTTGTTTAAGGAATTTGGAGGGATTGATGCATTTCCTATTTGTTTAGAGACTGAGCAGATTGTTGAAACTGTGAAGAGTATTGCACCTGTTTTTGGAGGAATAAATTTAGAAGATATAGGAGCTCCAAAATGTTTTGAGATTGAAGAAAGGCTTCAAGATATTGGGATACCAGTTATGCATGATGATCAGCATGGAACAGCTGTTGTTGTTTTGGCAGGTGTAATAAATGCAGCAAAAGTTGTTGGTAAGAGATTAGAAGATTTAAAAGTTGTAATAAATGGGGCTGGAGCAGCAGGGACTGCTGTATCTAAAATCTTGAATGTTGGTGATATGTTGGTTTGTGATACTAAAGGAATAATCTATGAAGGGAGGGAAGATTTGGCTGGGAATAAATATAAATTAAGTATTGCAGGAACTACTAATAAAGAAAATAAACAAGGTGGTTTGAAGGAAGCTGTTGAAGGGGCAGATGTGTTTATTGGTGTTTCTGTAAGGGATGTTTTGACTAAAGATATGGTGAGAAGTATGGGTAAAGATCCTATCATTTTTGCTATGGCAAATCCAAATCCTGAGATATTGCCAGATGATGCTTTAGAAGCAGGTGCAGCTGTTGTTGGGACTGGTAGATCAGATTTTCCTAATCAGATAAACAATGTTCTTGCTTTTCCCGGAATTTTTAGAGGTGCATTAGATGTTGGAGCTTCTAAAGTAACAAATGAAATGAAAATTGCCGGTGCTGAAGCTTTGGCTGGATGTGTTGAAAATCCTACAAAAGATATGGTGATACCTCCGGCAACAGAAAAAAGAGTTGCTGAAGCAGTTGCAAAGGCTGTAGCAGAAGCAGTTAAGCCAGATGAAAGGAATATTTGTTTTACTCGGTAAACTTTTTACAAAAACTCCAAAAGTTTTTTGTGAAGATGTCCGTTAGAGGCGAGAAAAGAATCCTCACTTATGCTCCAAGGATTATTTTTTAGATTTGTCACTAAACCAGAGGCTTCTTCTATCATTAAAAAACCGGCTGCAATGTCCCAAGAATTTGTTTTGAAAATAACATAAGCGTCTATATTTCCGTGAGCTATTTGAGTTAAAGCATAACATGCACAACCCATTATTCTTATATCAATAAGACTATTTTTGAGTTTTTTAATATAGTCCTGCCCTTTTTTCCTTATAGGGGGGTTGAAGTCTAAGGTTATATATGAGAAGTCTAATTCGGTTTTTTCTGATACTGAGACTTTTTTAGAATTACAATATACTCCCTTTCCCTTAACAGCTGTGTATAATCTTTTTAATGCTGGTAAGTTAATGACTCCTAGAATTATTTCGTTGTTATATTCTAATGCTATAGATACTCCGAATAATGGTAACCCTCTAACATAATTATGAGTTCCATCTAATGGATCAACATGCCAAGTATATGGGCTGTTATTGTTAATGCTGCCAGATTCTTCTGTGATAATGTTATGGTCTGGGTATTTTTCTAATATTATTTTTTGGATTAATTTGTCGGCTTCTAAGTCTATATTAGTAACAAGAGATTGTTGGTCTTTAATGTTTACATTACTTACTTTCCCTAGATTTTTCAATAATAAGTTGCCTGCATCTTTTGCTGCTTTAGCTGCTACAGATTTCATAAACAAATTAAGAAATAAATGATATATAAGGTTTGGGATTTAGAGGTCAATTCCTGCCTTTTGTAGGTTTGATTTTATTCTTTCTAAGATGTTACCTGGCTGTGCTTCGAATGTTTTTCCAGTGATCATTTCATATGCCTTGATATATCTTTGAGCGGCTTCTACTTTGATTTCGTCTGGTATTTCAGGAATATCTCCGTCACCTATGAATCCTTGTTTGGCTAAGAATTGCCTTACAAATTCTTTATCTAGTTTATCTGGATCTTTTCCTTGGTCGAAAAGTTCTTGGTATGTATCTTTTACCCAGTATCTTGATGAGTCAGGAGTGTGAATTTCATCTATTAGAGTGATTTCTCCATTGTGTAGGCCGAATTCGTATTTTGTGTCTACTAGAATTAAATTATTTTTTGCTGCTATTTCATTTCCTCTTGTATATAGTTTGAAAGCGATTTCCTCCATCTTGTTGTAAGTTTCTTGGTCGATGATGTTATTATCGAAAAGATATTCTTTACCTACAGAGACATCATGTGCTCCTTTTTCTGCTTTAGTAGAGGGGGTGGAAATTGGTTGATCGAACTTTTGGTTTTTTACCATTCCATCTGGCAGTTGGTTGCCACAGAATAAACGGGTTCCTTTTTCATAATTAAACCATGCTGATGTAGATGTCACTCCTGTTAAAAATCCTCTAATAACCATTTCAACATGGATTGGTTCGCATTGTTTTCCGATTACAACATTAGGATCTGGAACTTCTAGGACATGGTTAGGGCAAATATCTTTTGTTTGAGAAAACCAAAATGTTGAAATTTGATTCAGAACTTGACCTTTGAATGGAATTGTTCCTAGAATTCTATCGAAAGCCGATATTTTATCTGTAGTTATTAGGATTCTTTTATCACCTAAGATGTAGTTGTCCCTAACCTTTCCTTCATATTTTTCTCCAATATTGAAGTCAGTTCCTTGTAAGTTATTAGGAATTTGTTCTTGTAATATTTCTTTTGAAATCATAGATATGAGGTAAGATTAGTTATTTATAAAGGTTTCAATTTTTATTCTACCACAGGTTTTATTGTAGATCCAAATGTTTTAGAAGCTAGTTTGCAATATTCTACTATGTTTTCTTTAAAATAAGGTTTGTGTTGTTTTTGTATGAATCCTACGATGTAATAACTTATTGCCATTAATGCTGCATAGTTGCTGTTGTCTGGCAAAGGTATGTTTAGTATTTTTGTGTTGTCTGGTAATGGAAGGGTTAGTTTGGTTTTTAGTTCTCTTTCAAAGTCAAATCTAATGAATAATTCGCCTTTAGGGACGTATACATTTTTTGCGTGTTTTGTTTGTTCTGGAGTATAAACTCGACCCTTAATATTGGAGCCTGCGAATAGCTCGTCGAATTTTGTTACTAACATTTCCCTTAAGCTGTCGAATTTTGTTGGGACGAGAAGATAGAAAGATTTGTATTTTTTGAAATCTTTTGGCACTATTGGGTCAATTTTGTTTTTTATGAAATCTAATATTTTTTGTGGATGTTCTTTTGTCTTGCCGAGAATCATGCTCATATAAGTTGATGTGTTGTAAGTGTAGGGTTCTTTGTTTTTTGGGAATACAAAAAATTTATCTTGGTCGATTATAGCTTTTGCTTCTGCATCTTTATTGCATGTAAGAAGTCTGGTTTCTATTTTTCTTTTTTTTAATTCTTTTGCAATGATTGGTGCGTGCTTTCCACCTGATGCTGATATTAAGATTGCACCGTCAATGTCTTTGACTGAATCTAATTTTTGTTTGTAAGTTCCTTCATCAGCGAAAATTGCATCTTTGTCTTCTAGAATTATTTCCCCAGTAACTGCTGCGTTTCCCGATCCTACAGCTAATGGTCTTTTGAAATTTCCCAGGTTTAGTTTTGGGATGCCTTGGTTTATGAATAATTCTAATGCATTTAAAACACAGACATCCATGTCAATTAAACTGTTTTCATCAAAGTCTTCCATATTAATTTTAGTTATTTAATTGATTATAAATATTGTGTTTAAGCATATAATGCGAATAATATTCATAATGTTTTTAAATTGGGATTAATTATTATTAAAAGAGCGTATTGTGGGCCTATAGCTCAGCTTGGTTAGTTAGGGTTCATAGCCCTAGACCATAGCGCTGGTCTTATATGGCTACGTTCTACACAATGGCTCGAGAGAGCCAGAGGTCGCGAGTTCAAACATGCTGTAAAGCGTTGAAAGTCTCGCTAGGCCCACTTTTTTCTTTTTTTTTGATTAAAAAAATGTTTAATTAAAGTTATAATAAGATTTATAAATGGAGGTATCTTATTTTCTTTACTAGGTAGTAACAATGGAACCAGAATACAGAGTAACAAAATATAGAAGAGACTTAGGAGAGGCTCCTGCATTAGGTTTACCTTACAATAAATTAGGTTCAACTTCTGATACATTGGATTTGGCATTAGACACATCAGTGATAGGTCAAGAGTCTCGAATTACAGGTTTACCTTTATTTCTTACTGTGCAATATTCTGATGCTAGGATAAATTTGACTCATACTGACTTGGACGAAAATAGGAAAACCCTATCAGCTAGATTTAGGATAGGTGCAGATGATGAAGAAGTAAGAGAGTGGCTTAGAAATGGGCCTGACAGCTTAGTTGTAAGATATGATTCATCTCAATTAGCTTTAGGAAGGTATAGGCCAGTTGAAGTCTTGAATGATGGTAGAACAACTGGTTTAAGTATAGCAAATTTGGCAGATATTGTTGATAAAGATTCATTATCAACAGCTGAATTAAATGTGTGGGGTTTTGATGTTTTTGAATATGGTGTTGCGACTCCAGAAAGAACTGGTGATATTTATGAATTATTATACGCAAGTGTTATTGGCATGATGAAAGCAAAAGCTGTTAGTATATTGAAAGATGAAATACTAGCTGAAGACATAGCTCATAATATCTGGCTGAGAGTTTTAGAGAATTCTCCTGAATCTACTGGAGGGTCTTTTCTAAGTTATGTAATAACTGCAGCTAAAAATGAGGCATTTAAGGTTCAACAAAAAAGACAAATGGATAATGTGCCAAGTGAATATGAAGATGAAAAAGATGAGGATATATTTAGAGTAAGACAAATTAGATCTCCTGCGCAATTTTTAGTAGCTTCTACTGAAAATGTTAGAGACCAATCTCCACTTCCAGATGAAGTTGCTATTGAAGGTGAAATGTGGGATAGATTTGGTGGTGTTCTTTCTTTTACTTCGCCTTTTCTAAGGGCTGCTCTTGAGTTAAGGGTTAGAGATGGTCATTCTTTCAAAGACGTTGGGGCTACTTTAGGAATTACAGATGATGCAGCCCAAAAAAGAGTGGATAGGGCTAGAGAGTATCTGAGAAATTGGCAGAATTATATTCTTTGTAATGATTAATTATCATTTTTTAATAAAAATAGCAAATTACTTCTTCTAAAACAACAACTTTTAAAAAGCAAAAAGAAAATCAAAAGAACTTATTGCTCCTGTAGTGTAGTCCGGTCAATCATTTCGGATTTTCGTGATGAAAATCAAAGATTTTCAAATTTTTCGATTACATCAAAAACATCCGAGGACCCGGGTTCGAATTAACTGGTTACGCTCGGTTAACACGCAAAGAGGGTTGCGAAAAGCAAGCCCTCTGTGACTAGAAGTGGAATGGTTAACGAAAGTCCCGGCGGGAGCATTTCTTTTATTTTCTTCTTAAAATAACTTCTGGTTTTGGTGCAGTGTAAATTACCTGCCCAGATTGTTGAGTACCGCCTGTAAAATTAACTGAACCATTATGGTGTCCATTTGCTCTTGGTAAAGGAGGTTGATTTAGATAACTGCCATTACTAGATGATGTAGTTTGTCCTTTTCTTTGATTGTTAGAATTAGGCTCGGGTCTTTTAGATGAACTGTATTGTGCAGGATCTATATTTTGCGGGGTCCATCTTTTTTCTCTTCTTGTTTCTCGTGCCTTATAGGATCCAGGCAATGAGTTTAAATGAACATGATCAGCTACTCCGTCCATATAATCTCTAATTCTATCGGCAGTTTCTTCCTGATCTGTACCAGTAAGACTATAAACTGCATGTTCTAAAGCGTCCATTAGATTTGGCGTAGGGATTGTGTCAGACTCATAAAGTCTCTTTACTAATATATTTCCACTTTGGGCTAATCTCCAATTAGGTACATCATGTTTTGCATGTTTTGCTGAAGTTACCATAAAATCAAAAAATGCATCTGAAGTAAGTGAATCTGTAACCTTATCTAGGTCTGGATGAGGGCCAACATATGCTGGGGTTGATGTAATATTTACCCCTTTTTGTTGTTTGTCTCTCCGTGTACCCCATCTTATTCGGTCTGCTCGCCTTATTGCAGCTGATAGATGTTCATCATAGGATGTAGGTTGTGTCCTATCTTCAGGTAATTCTCTGAGTGCTAAGACCTCGCCACTAAGATCCAGCTCTAATAAATCTGTTAATGTATGTCTTTGTTTAATATCTGTTCCTTGATTAACATCATCTAATTGATCATAGGCTTCTCTCTCTAGAGCATCATATTCTTCAGGAGTAAGTTCTTCTTTGGCAAGTTCATATTCTCTCTCAGCATAAGCGTCTTCAGTCTCTTCTAATATTCTTAATAATTTAGGATCAGCGTCCCACATTTCAGCTAATTCATCTGCAGAAGGGGAATCTGGTACTCTATGTAACCTGTATTCTTCATCAACTTGTAAAGCAATATCTCCGGTAAATTCAACTTCGAAATGTGAATGGCTCATTTTTTAGTTCCTCCAGTTATTTTATAAGATTTAGAAGTTGAGATTTGGGTTGGTATTAAATAATTTACGAATTTGAATAAGGTTAAAATAAATTTTAATGTTGAGGTTCCCATCTTCCGGCTTCATCATTATATTGTTCTAGAGTTTTGTGTTCTTCTTTTAGTTTTTTTCCTTTGAATTTTCCTTTTTTTAGGGTGTATAGTTTACATGTTTCCATATCAGTTGGATCGATAACCATGAAAGTTTGAGGTAATGGTTGTGGAGATCCATCTGGGTTGGTTTCTCTGTGGTATGTTAATCCTAGTGCTCCTGGACGAACAATGTGTACTTTTCTTGTTCCATCTTCGCTTACAACTTGATAGTATTGTTGGACGTGGGTGTGACCTCCTAGGTAAATTAATTCTTTTTCTATTAGTTCTTTCTGATAATTAAATTCTTCTTGTTCTATTACAGTATTTACATAGGGCCTGGAAGGGGAATGGGACAGGACCATGTCTGGTCTTGTTTTTTCTAATATTTTTGCTACTCTTTCTGCATCTTGGCCATGGAAATCTGCCCAGTCAAATACTTCTTCTCCTGATCCATCTTTTCCTAGCCTTTTAGCAATATCTGTGGGTTTGTGATGGGAACCTCCATGTCCATAGAGTCTTACTTTTTGAACTACATCATTTGAATCAGGTTGTTCTAGTATAGTGGATGCATGATGCAAATTTACTAAATCTGGAAAATAATCAGAGGGGTCCAGTATATATGTCTGTGACTGCAGAGGGTCTGTCGTAATTTCCGGTAACTACATATATTCTCCTACCACTGTTGTGCTGTTGTAAAATCTGCCTTATTTCCCTATATTGTCTTTCCCGTTCTTTGAAAATATCTTCGCAATCTTTATCTGGTTGTAGGCCAAAGAAATCTCCTGTAAAGAATATATCTTCTATGTTTTTTTTAGAGTTTACAAACTCAAGAAATTTAACTAAAGCTCCCAAATCTCCGTGTAAGCCTCCGAATACAGCATACATTAGAAGGTAAAATCAATGTCATATTATAAAGATTTCTTAGTGTTTTTCAGATAAGTTTTTATATGATATAAGTAATAAATTTAATGTTAAAATGAAGATAATAGATAAAACAGGTAAACGTGTAGATGAGGTTGTAAGGATATAGTTTTAAGGGATAAAATGGATATGCAAAAAGAATTGTCAGAAAATAATGTATGTTTGATGCTGATATCCAGCACAGAATACAATAAGAATATTGTAGAGGTTATGTCGAATTTTTCAGGTAAAAAAGTATGTTATGTTACACTTAACAAAACTTATGATTCTTTAAAGGAACTTTTCAAAAAGAACAAGATAAATCTAAAGAATGTTGTATTTGTGGATGCAATATCAAAGACAATTAAAAGTGTTCCAGCCAAAACAAAAGATTGTTATTTTGTTCACTCCCCTGGTGCATTGACAGATCTCTCACTAACTATAGGTAAGCTGATTAAACAAGATTTTGAGTTTTTAATCTTTGATTCTTTGACTAATTTAATGATTTATGAGAAAAAGGCTCCAGTTGCAAAATTTTTATCAAGCCTTGTTAATAAGATTAAGGGGACAGAAGTAAAGGCAATATTTTATTCCTTAAGTATGAATCAACATTCTGAGTTAATCCAAGAATGTAGTATGTTTGTCGACAGTGTTATAGATATGACTAGAACTTCGAAATAAAAAAGAGGCATTAATGAAAAAAGGGGGTAGGTTAGATTTAAATATAAGTATATTTGTAGTTTTAGTAGTATTCTTAATCTTGTGTTCAGTCAATGTTTTTTCTGACCAGCATAGTACAGGAGAATTTGTTCGTTTGGCCTCTGTAACTTACCCTCCATATTATGGGCCAGACTTAGAGAATAATGGATTTATTACAGAGATAATTGAAAATTCTTTTGAAAGAAAAGGAATTTCTGTTGAAACAGAATTTATGCTTTGGACAGATGCTCTTGAGAGAACAAAAACTGGAGAGTTTGATGGAATCTTTACTTTGTGGTATAGAGAAGACAGAGAAGAGTTTTTTGCGTATTCAAATGCTTTGCCTGCTAATGAAGTTGTTTTCTGTAAGATTTCTGATGAAGAGATTACATATAATGAATTTGAGGAGTTGAAAGATTATAAGATTGGAGCGGTTACTGATTATACTTATTCAACTGACTTTTTAAATGCTGACCTAGACAGGAGAGGGTATGTTGATGATATTGGGCTCGTAGAAGGTTTATTTGAAGAAGAGGTTGACCTCATAATTATTGACAGAGGTCAGGCTATGTATATAGCTAGAGATAGATATCCTGAATTTAGTTCTTCATTAACATGTTTAGATAAAACGATTACTACAAACTTACAATATATTGGGTTTTCTAAAAAAGTAGAAGGATATCAAGATAGATTATTGGATTTTAATTCTGGTTTAAATTCGATGGTTTCAGATGGAACTTATGATGAAATATTAGAGAGGCATGGTTATTCTGATTTTTCAATTATAACTCCTCAATCTGAATCGGTGTCTGATTTAAAATCTACAGACATAATATTAACAGAAGAAGAAAAATTGTGGATTTCTGAGAATCCAATAATACGACATGCTCCAGATCCAGATTATGCGCCTTATGAGTTTTTTGATAGTGTTGAGCAGACAACAAAGGGTCTATCAACAAATTATTTAGAGCTAATAGCAGAAAAATTAGGATTGAAGATTGAGAGAATTCATTCGAATGCATGGTCTAAATCTCTTGAAAATGTTAAAGAGAAGAATGCTGACTTAGTAACAGTTGCTGCTGAAACTCCACAAAGATCAGAATATCTGCTGTTTACTTCTCCCTATATCGAACTCCCTGATTTGATTATCGTGAATGACGATGTTAAAGGCCAATTTACTATGGATGATTTATATGGTAAAACTATGGCAGTTATTGAATCCTGGGCTGCTAATGATTATTTACGTGAGCAGCATCCTGGAATTAACCTGAGGCTTGTTCCAGATGTCAAAACCGCATTAAGTCAAACTTCTACAGGAGAAGTTGATGCTACTGTGCTTAATCTGGGAACTTTGAGTTATGAGATTCAAAAGAATAGGATTACTAACCTTAGAACAGCTGGAGAGACAGGTTATGTATATTATCTGAGTTTTGCTTCTCGAAAGGACTTGCCAGTATTGAATGGGTTGCTTGAAAAAGGAATTTTAAGTCTGACTAATGAAGAAAAAGATACAGTAAATAATAAATGGTTCACTGTAAGTAATGGAGTAGAACCTACTTTAGCTAAATTTGCAAAAGATTCTATAAAACAAAAAGCAACAGATGTTGCAAAGCAAATCGAGATTTATTTAAGAGCACATCCTGAACTTACTGTTGAAGATTTGAAAAAAGATAAATATTTTCAAGAAATTGCTGTTCAGAAAGTAGGCAAGACAGGTTATACTGCTGTGACAGATTACGATTTATTAATCCCAATTGCTCATCAAAATCCTGAATTGGTTGGTATTGATCTATCCACTCTTTCTGAAAAACTTCCTGGATTTTGGGACATTATATCTAGAACAGAAGGAGGATATGATGCAGAAGGACTTTATGAATGGGAAGAACCAGATGGGAGTATCGAGGAGAAATATATGTATATTGCAGTTGTTAATCAAAGGACAGCAGATAACATTGGAGTTCATGTTGCTGCAACAACATACTTAGACGAATACTCTACTTCCAAAGTACCGGAGGGAGAGGGAGAACTAAGTATTTCCTCTGACATAGAAAGTATTTCAGATAAGGTATACTCTAGATTGAGATTTATAGAGAATGATTTGTTGTTTCTTAAGGAAATTCCTGCGCTTAATAAGTTTATTTCTGGGGATGTTTCTGCTAAAGATGAATTGGCCAGTATTTTTAAGAGCATGTCAAAAAATAAGAAGACATATTATCAAATTAGATATATAGATGAAGGTGGTATGGAGAGATTAAGGGTTGATCACATACAAAATGAAGAAATGGTTGTATCTGATGAAGATCTTCAAGATAAAGAAGAAAGATATTATTTTAAAGATATTATGCAATTAAGTGAGGGGGAAATTTATATATCTCCTTTAGATCTTAACATAGAAAAAGGCGCATTAGAAAATAGAGGGTTTAAAGATAATCCCATTTATGTACCTGTTATAAGATATGGTACTCCTTTGTTTGACGATGAAGGGAACAGGCAAGGAATAGTTATCTTAAATGTATATGGTGACTTGATTCTTGATGTACTTAGTGAGGAATATGCTAAATCTGGTAAGGATATTTACATGGTAAATAGGGACGGCTATTTTTTGTTTCATCCAGATACGGATAAAGAGTTTGGATTTATGTTAGGAAAACGTACTACGATAACTAATGAGATGGGTTCTAATTTTGATATAATATTTGATAATGAAGAGGGTAAGGTTTTTGAGAAAGATGAAGTATATGCATATAAAAAAATAACTCCTTCAAGTCTAGATGTTTACTCGAGTACAGGTTCCTCTCAACCATATGCAGATAGTTTATCTCAGATTCAAGGAGATGATTATTTCTGGATTATTGTTGCTGAAGGGTCTGCAGAAGAATTAGATGGAGAAAGTAAGACTGTAGAGTCTATATTAATCTTAATATCTATTTTAATATTAATAGTACTTATAACATTCATATACTTTAATCTGAAACAACCTACAAAGGAAAAAGTAAGAACAATTTCCATTAGGTCTAAACTTGTGATTGGATTTATGGCGATTGCTTTATTAATTGCTTCTGTAACATTTATCCAAGTTAATCTTAGTAAAAGTAATCTCGAAGATAAATTAGGAGATCATTTTGGTAATTTCTACAACTTTGTTGTAATCTACTGCAACCCCTATTGTTTCTTGTGCCTTTAACAAAAGCTCTTTGGATTTTTCTTTTTGCTCAATATCTGGGATAAATTCTAATTCTGCTATTAGGTTGGAATAATCTGCGCCTTCAAAATGTTTCTTTGCTTCGATAATTGAATCATTAACCCATGTAATCCCAAAATTTTGCTGCTTCATCTCTTCCAGATCCAATTCTGCTTGTAAGAGTGCATTTAAGGCAGTTTGTTGAGAGACGTCAGTCGTGTTAATGTTGTCATAGTCAAGAAATTTAGTTCCAATATCTTCATAGTCTACTTCAGATAGAATGGATTCTAGATCTCCGCCATGGGTGACGGCTCCTGTGATAGAGTTTTGAAATAATGGAGCGATTCCCGAAGATAGGCCTAGAATGGTAACAAAACTAATCAACAAGATTCCAAAGGAAATAAGATACATAGATTTTTCTTCTTCAATTTCACTCTTTACTTCTTTCATTCTTGAGCAGGAGCCTGTTTACATTTTCCCTGGAAACTTCTTTAGTGAATAAAGATTGTAGTCTTTTTAATAGTCTTGGATCTTTGTATTCTTCCCCTACAATAGATGCTGCCAATTTTTTGTATTCTATTGCTGCGCTAGAACTTGGAGTGTGAAGGGTTACTGGACTAGTGTTAGCAATTCCTTCTTGTACTTTAACGTCATCTGGAAGTCTTCCTAGAACTGGTACTTGAGCTGCATCTTCTATTTCTTCAATAGATAATTCAAATTTCTTATTTCTAACTTTGTTTAGGATCAATCCAGTAATTGGAGTTTTCTTTTGTTTGGCTAAACGAACAGCACGTAATGTGGTGGATAAAGTTGGATAATCTGGAGAAGTGACAACGAATAGTTCATCAGATGCTATCATTGTTGCTAGCATCTCATCGTTTAAATTTGGTGAAGAATCTAGAAGTATAAGATCATAGTGTTCTTTTAAGTATCCAATTTTTTGCTTTAATTTGAATGGATTTATTTTTCTGGAGATATATGCACCTGGAATGACATGGAATCCTGCATCGTGTTGATGTATTGTGTCGTTAACTGATGCACGATCTAATAACACATCATGTAGTGTTTTTTTTGGATCAATTAAACCTAGATGAAGGCCTAAATTTGGAGCAGAGAAGTTTGCGTCAACTAATAGTACTCTTTTCCCATAATCTGTTGCAAGAATTGCACCTAGATTAGATACACTGGATGTTTTTCCAACTCCTCCTTTTAAACTTACAACGCCAATAATTTTTCCGTCAGCCATTCTTATGCACCCCTTTAAGTAACTCCAAGATATCTTTTTTTGAAGGTTTTTTATCAGAAATAACTTGTGAAGATTGAGGAGTTTCCATGATTTTGGTCACTTTGTAACCATATTTTTTCATAGATTCCTTGTCCTTAGTAAGGTCTTTTCTTAATTTGTTCTTGTATTTATCAAGATTATACTCAGTCTTAAGTTTAGAGAGAATTTTAGTATTATTTGTAAGAGTTTTATTTTCTATTTTTTTTAGATTGTAAACTCTTTTTTTTATGTTGGTTAGTTTGTCAGTCCCCATTTTTTTGAGTTTTTTAAATTATTTTATCTCGAAGTGATGATAAAATATTCTTATAACTATTTAAGTATTTCTTATTCGTTCTATTATATTATATTTTTTATCTTTTTATTGATAAACTTTTCCCTAATTTGGCAATATTTTTTGAAATTGTGTGTAATAGCGGAGTTTTTTCCTTGTAATCAGAGGGTTTAGATGGTGGTTGTATGTGAAGATTATCCTTAAATTGATCAAATCTGTCTAGTATTGAATGTTTTTCTGAATCTTTGACATCCTTTAGCCTTTGTTTTGGTTTTTTTGGTTTTTTTCTTTTTTTCCTTTTTTCTTGTTCAACATATTCTTCTAATTTTTCTTTTCTTGCTAATTTTTCTTCTAGGATTGTTTTTGCTTTTTCAATTTCAGTTCTTCTTAATTTATATCCTTTGATTCTCTTTAGGTAAACTCGTCTTGGCACAGTTCTTTTATTGAAATAAGCGTCTTGTAATGATTTTATTTGTCCTAATACTTTGTGGTCGTCTTGTTCGATCATCTTTATTTCATTAGAGATTTTGATTATTCCAACTCGTTTAGACCTCATTCTTGTGAGTGATAAAGATATCTCAGTTAATCTCTTTTCATAATTATACATAGACTTGTGGTAGTCAGTTATGGTGATTTTCTTTTGTTACAACCCAGGTGATGTCTCCACCTACTGCAAGTGCATCTGTTAGCTCAGCAGAGAATGTGTTTGTTTCACTTCTTGACCTGTATCTTGGAGTTTGAATGTTGAGTTCTTGGTAAACAATAATACTGTCTGCTTGTGATGTGTTTATTACATCATCATGGATAAAGTCAAATTCTAGGAATGAGTTGACAGCTGGATCTATGTTAGTTGAATTATCTAATGGGTTTGGTAATACTTTGATAACTTTGAAATCAAAGGTGTCAGTTGGTTGTGATAATCCGTTAACTTCCATATATTGCAGTTCTGGGTATTCTGTTGTCCCTGATCGACCTACTTTATTGTCTGTTCCGGCTTCGTAAATATCAAAATAAGCCATTGTTTGGTTGGAGCGTACATAAACATCTATTAGCCTCCCATTAGTTAGATTCTCTTCAAATGTTACTCGAACAATTTCGTTTTGGTAAATTGGTTCTGACCAAATATTATCTTTTGACTGAATGTCATTGTATATATTTGAAATTTCATTATAGTTTTCATCTAAATGTATTGCGTCAGTTGCAATGATTTCTGCGAATCCTGGATCAGCTGGAGTTAAGGTTATATTATATTCTTGACCCGGAGTAATTGATTTTAGATAGGTCCATGAACCTGTACATACTTGGTTTTGGAAGTCCCAATCTTTACATTTGTATAATCTGTTTCCTTTTGCTGTTGATGTTAAAGTTCCGTTTGTAAACTCTATGGATGATGGATCAATAGAATAGATTTCTTCAGGGGTTTTTTTGTTAACTTTGATGTCTTCAGGAGTGTCTTCAATGTTTAATTCTACTGTTGATTTAATGTTTACATTATTTAATACTACTCGAGATATAGGACCTTTTTTAGGTTTTATTTCTAATTTATAAATTTCTTTTTTAGCTGAATTAATTGACTTTGATTTTGTATTTAATTTTTCAATTAACTTACCATTCTCAAAGACTTTAATATCTGAATCTAATTTTATATTCTTACTATTCTTTATTTTTATGTCTAAGTTTGTGCTGTTATCTGTGGTGATAGATTTTATAGGTTCCGGATTAGTTATTTCTGTACTTGTTTGATTATCTGGAGTGGCATTTAGTTCTTGAGAGGTATTTAATTCTGAAGTGTTATTTAGTTCAGGAGTTATATTTAATTCTAGGATAACTATAGACGGTATTGTTACATTGTCTAGCTTAATATTTAAATCGGAGAATGTTTCGTTAAATAATGAATTGTTAAATGCAGAGTTATTTGAGAAAGTTTCATTTGTTGCTGTAACTAATGTGAAGTGGATTAATAAGATTACAAATAAGATGATCGGGATTCCCTGGATCAATGCCTTTCCGACTTTATTGTTTGATAATCTCATCTTTTTAGTTCCCACACATTTAGGTTGCTAATTCTATAACCGTTAATTTTTCCTGCAATTTGTAGACGTAAACAATGACTCTGCACAGAATGCCATGCTCGTCCTATTTGTAATGAAATCTCTCTTGTAGAAATTGGAATTTTAGTAGACTGGAGAACTCTGATTATGTCACGCTCTATCTTTTTGCCTAGTTTTGCCTTTCTGGTTACAAGTACCATGTCCTCTTTTTGGCTATTTAGTAGCCTATTTTGTATACTAATGCATTAATAGTATATAAAGGTTGCGAATATTAGTATGAATTTTAGTATGAACATAAGTACTAATATTGGTGCGTGCATTCGCACTTAGACTATATAAAAAATGAAAAAATGTTTTTCGATAGAAATATAAGGGGTAAAACGTTTCTAATATTATTATGAAATTTATGATATATCTTGGATCTATATTGGTAGTTATTCTTGCAGGATTTTCATATTATGTTTATGATGACGGTCCAGTTGAAATTGAGATTATTGCAGATCCTAGTTTTCAGACGTTTACATCTGCTGTGTGTGAAGAAAATAATGGATTTGTTGAATGTAAGGATGAATTATTTGTGAATTGTAATGGAAATATCTCTAATAATATTAAAGAATGTAATGGATTTTCAGTAATGGATAAAGTAAGTGGTTTTGCAGTATTTGAGAAAGATTGGAAAGATCCTAGAGAGAATTAAAATAAAATTAAGCAAAGGCTTCTTCAGTGTCTTCGTCATCTTCCCTTCTAACAACCTTGATAGCATCCATCTTGAGTGTTATTGGGATTGGAACTGCTGCTTCTAATAACTCAACAACAACTTCTTCTTTTGTTTTGTCAATTCTTGTGACCTTTGCTTGTTGTCTTTTGAAAGGACCTGTGATGATTTCTACAATATCATTCTTCACTATATTCATCTCAAACTTCACTTGTTCGAGCATATGCTCTATCTCAGAATATTGGACTGGTTTTGGTAGGATTCCCCGTGCGTAAGGTACATTAAATGCAACTTGTTCTGCATCTGCCTTTGAGGCTGATTCTACAAAGATATAACCGCGCATACCATGGGCTCTAATAACAGTGTACACTTCTAACTTCTTTTTCTCAGCATTAGCTTTAATTAAGTCAGCTACCTGGTCTTCTCTGTTAGCGGTTGTTCTTAATGCGAATATTATGCTAGTTTGTTCAGTCATTTTATATTAAAAGTAGTAATTCTTTTTTAAATATTACTTTATTTTTAAATGTTTTTGTTAAAATAATGGATATTAGCAATTAATTGAAGAATATTTGCCTAGACATATGAATTATGAAGCCTACTAAACCTATAACAGCTATACCTAACCCAGATACCTTGACAATAGTCTTAAACTCTGTCTTGTTTGGTTTTTTTGTAATTTTCAATACTCTTTTACATTCACCAATAAAGGTTTTTGCCTTAATTAACCATTTTTTTATCATTTTTAATTTAAATATTGAGTAGTTTAATCTAATATAGTTTATAAATGTTATTGTAGAAAATTTAGTATTGTTGTTGATATTTATTATTCTAAAGTTATTATGAAAATATTAACTCCTGCCCACATTGCAGATACTAGGTAAATTATTTATACTATTTATAATGTTATTTTGTAGATGTATGAGATTTACACAACTGATCAATTTGATAAAAGTTTTAATAAATTAGATGATTTGATTCAAAGGCAGATTGGTGACGTTATAGAACAACTTGAAACAAATCCTTATTCTGGGAAGCCATTAGGATACAAATTCTTTCGGGAGAAGAAAATTAAAAATCATAGAATTTATTATTTAATTTATGATGATATTGTTGTTGTTTTTGTAATTGCAATAAGTGGAAAGAAAGATCAACAAACTACTATTGATAAAATAAAAAAAATGGTACCATATTATCAGGAAGAAATAAAGAAGAAACTTAATTTGTAAATTTTTTCTTCCAAGGTTTGATTCTACCTGCCCTAATATCTTCTAGTCCTTTTACTAACTTCACTAGTAAATCATCATCAATATTGGCTTTTTCCTTTAATGATTCGTACTCTTTCTTAGGTATTGTTACAGTTTCCATATTACAGATTTATGTACATTACTATATAAAATTTGTTGTTTATGTAGAATTTAATCTAAAAATTCAATACCAAGATGTTGTTCCATTTCTTTCTTTTTTTCATCTGTGCTTTTTTTGGATGTTCCAAAGATTTGAGAAGATTGCACTCCTGTTACGATTAACATTGTTCTGATGGTTTTATCCATATCTCTGTATATTTGAGCCCCCCAGATGATTCTAGCGTTTTCATCTAGTTTTTCGCTGATAGTTTCAACTACTTTTCTAGCTTCATCAAGAGTCATATCTTCTCCACCAATTACATTGATTAATGCTCCATTGGCCCCTCCGATATCAACATCTAGTAATGGGTTGGAGATTGCTTTTTCTACTGCTTCTACTGCTCTGTTGTCAGTATCAGATTCCCCTACTCCGATCAAGGCTACACCGCCTTCTTTCATAACTGCACGAATATCTGCAAAGTCTAAGTTTACAAGGCCCGCCTTAGTAACTAGCTCTGCAATACCCTTAACAGCGTTAGTTAAGATTTCATCTGCTACTTTGAAAGCAGTATGCATAGGTAATTCAGGAGCTAATTCAAGAAGTTTATCATTTGGTATAACTATTAATGTGTCTGTGATTTGTTCTAGTTTTTCTAATCCAGTTACTGCATTTTCATATCTCCTGTTTCCTTCCATTGAGAAAGGCATGGTTACTACGCCAACAGTTAAAGCTCCAAGTTTTTTGGCTATTTCAGATACTACTGGTGCTGAACCTGTACCTGTGCCGCCACCTAGGCCACATGTGACGAAAATTAAGTCACAGCCTGTTAATGATTTTTTAATTTCTTGCTCGTTTTCCCTAGCTGCTTCTTCTCCTTGCCTAGGATCTGAGCCAGCACCCATTCCTTTAGTTACTTCACGGCCAATTAGAATTTTTTTATTACAAGTAGTATATAGTAAATCTTGAGCATCTGTATTAACTGCTATAGTTTCGACACCCACAATGCCTACTTCAGTCATCCTGTTGATTGTGTTGTTTCCTGAACCTCCGCAACCCACTACTCGTATTGTGGCACGTTGTTTTGCTAATAATTGCTCAAGTTCCTCATCAATTGCCTGGACATCTTTATCAACAACTAGATTTGGCTTAAGATTAGAAATCATTTTAGGATTATCACTATGAAGTTCCCGAGTATTATCTGGAGTATTACTCTGAGTATTACTTGGAGTATTGTTTGCCTCTTCTATGAAAGTGTCTACCATCTTACTTAGAATTTGATAATTTTACCATATATTTAAATTTATTTATTGGAGGTAGGGATATATTTAAATACCCTTGAATTAAGAAGTGAATTAGGTGATTTGGAAAATGCTTACCTTGAAATTTGTTTCTAAAAATGGAAGTTACTTCAAAAGTATACTTAGTATGATAAAAAAATCAAAGAAAAAGTTTTGTTATGTTACTTTGAATAAAAGCTGTGGTTCTTTGACTGATAGTTTTAAGAAAAAAGGGATAAAAATTGAGAATTTTCATATTGTAGACTGCATTAGTGCTATGATTAAATCACCAGGTAGATCTGGACATTGTGATTTTATTTCTGCACCTTATGAATTAGATCAAATTGGCTCTAAGATTAAGGCTGCAATTAAAAAAGGGCATACTTTAGTGATATTTGATTCATTATCTGATTTATTAGTATATGGGCAAGCCATACCCTCCGGTTCAAACCTGCTTTCAGAATTTATTAAATCATTCTTGGGTGAGCTGAATAATAAAAAAGGCAAGGCAATATTCTTATGTAAGAGAAAGGATAAGAAAAATGCTTTGATCGAAGAAACTCTTCCGACTTTTGGAAAGGGTAAAAAATAAAAGAATTAATTTTCTGGTTGTTTAGGTTTAGTTTGTTCTTCCTTAGTTTCCTGCTTCTTCTCAACTTCTTTCTTTTCTTGTTTTTTGTTAACTTTAAACTCAATTTCTTTTAAAGTTGGAATTACTTCTTGGATTTTCTTGACTAACTCACCCTTCATTTCTTCAGGGACTTCATATTCTAATTCTAAAGTTGCTTTTCCTTCTTTAACTTCAACATTAGAATCTACAATATTTAATGCTACTTTTAGGAATCCTTTTAGTTTTTCCTTATCGTCTGTAATTATTTTAGTAACTTTAACTGTATATGTTACCTCTTTTCCAGATAATGGGTGGTTGAAGTCTACCATGGTTCGGCCGCCAGAGACGTTTTTGATAGTACCCACCATTCCGTCAATATTAACTTGAAGACCTGGATGTGGAGTGATATCGTGTTTTTTGAACTTAGAAACATTAAGAAGTTGAATTAGCTGTGTATTTTTTTTGCCAAATGCATCTTCTGGCTGAAAATCGAAATTATATTCCTTACCTACTTCTTTTCCTACAATATCTCTGTCTAATCCTTTTAATAGCTGTTCTTGGCCAATGCATACTACTAATGGACCATAGTTATGATTTGGATCAAAGACATTGCTTTTTTTTGCTTCTTCTTCGCTAGTTGTATCGAATATAATGTCGTCTTCTTTTAGCTTTCCAGTGAACTCAATTTCAACAAAGTCCTTTTCTTTAATTGTAGTCATAGAATAATAGATTTGGGTCTGATTTATAAAGTTTTAGAATTATCCTATAGCCATTTCTTTTTCTTGAAGAGAGCTAGCATTACTAATGAAATGAAAAGGGAGATAGTCCAAAACATTGCATAACCGTATTTCCAAGTAAGCTCTGGAAAGTATTGGAAGTTCATACCATAGACACCTGTGATAAATGTTAATGGGATGAATATTGTGGCGATAATTGTTAGGACCTTCATTACCTCGTTCATTTTATTTGAGGATTTTGTTAAGTAGATATCTATCATGCTAGCAACCATGTCTCTAAAAGTTTCAACCATATCAATTGCTTGGATAGAGTGGTCGTAGACATCTCGCAAGTATACTTTAGTCCCTCTATGGATAAGGCTTGAATCTTGCCTTAGTAAATTATTTAGGATGTCTCTCAAAGGCCATACTGATTTTCTAATAGATGTTAATCCTCTTTTTAATTTGTGGATTGTGTTTAGAACTATTGGATCTGGATTGTTTGTAACTTCTTCTTCGATTTCTTCTATTCTTTCACCTACTGTTTCAAGAACTGAGAAGTAGTTGTCAACAACTGAGTCTAGTAAAGAATATGCAAGGTGGTCTGCTCCATTTTTTCTTAATTTTCCTTTTGAGTTTCTGATACGTTTTCTTACGTTTTCAAAAACACTTCCTTCTTTTTCTTCAAATGATATTACCCAGTTATAGCCAAGGACTAATGATACTTGTTCAGTATCTATTTCGTGAGTTTTTTCATCGTAAAAAAATAATTTAAGTATTATGAAAATGTAGTTGTCAAAATCCTCTACCTTAGGTCTTTGATGGGTGTTGGCAATGTCTTCTAAAACCAGAGGGTGTAGTCCATAGTGTTTTCCTATCTTTTCTATAACTTCAGTTTCATGGACTCCAGAAACATTAAGCCAAGTTACTGTTGAACGATTTTTAAATATAAAACAATCTTCTACTTTTGGACATACTTTTTCCTTTAGATTGTAAGGTGTGTAATCGAGAACTTCTATTCTAGCATCATCTATTTTTCTTTTTCCGATAAATACTACTTCACCAGGCTCTTGTCCTGACTTGTGAGTTAGCTTCTTTATTTGATCTTCCATAGGGATATTACTATCTAAATCTATCTTTTGGAATTATTGTTTTTAAGATTTTTGTTTTGAGAAAGATTATTTTGCTTTTCCTTGGCCTTTTATTATACTTAATCTCCTTTGTATTTCTTTTTTGTTACCTAGAAAATAATGTTTTATAGGTTTTAAGTTATTGTTTAATTCATATACTAGTGGAACTCCGTAAGGTATGTTGAACTTAACAATTTTTTTATCAGAGATATTATCTATAATTTTAACTAGGGCTCTTAAGCTATTGCCATGAGCTGAAATGAGTACTTTTTTTCCTTTTTTTATGTCTTTGGAGATTGTTTTTTTCCAGTATGGCTTTAATCTTTTAACAGTATCTTTCAAGCATTCTGTCAACGGAATTTGGGATTTTTTAATGTTTTTATATAATTTGAAATTCTTGGGATTTCTCTTATCAGTTTTTTTCAACGCAGGCGGTCTAATATCATAACTTCTTCTCCAAATTAAAACTTGTTTTGCTCCGAATTTTTTTGCCATATCTTCTTTGTTTAACCCTTGCAATGCTCCATAATGTCTCTCATTTAGTCTCCAGGATTTTATTACTGGGATTTTTAACTTCATCTCATTTAAACATAATGTTGTTGTTTTAGTCCCTCTTTTCAATACAGAAGTATATACAATATCAAATGTATAATCTTTTTCATTTAGAATTTTACCAGATTTTCTTGCTTCTTTTATTCCTTCTTTTGTGAGATTGACATCGGTCCAGCCAGTAAATCTACTTTGTTTATTGTATGTGGATTCTCCATGTCTGAGTAGGACAAGTTTGTGCATTTTATAATTTAGATAATGGTGCTTTTGATTCTTCTTCGATTCTAAGAAGTTGATTGTATTTTGCTGTTCTTTCTGAACGGGCTGGAGCTCCGAATTTGGATTGAGAAGCTGCTAGTCCGACAACTAAGTCAGCAATAAAAGAATCTTCTGTTTCTCCAGAGCGGTGAGATACAACAACTGTCCAGGTATTTAGGTTTGATTTCTTGGCGGCGCTTATGGATTCTGTTATTGTTCCAATTTGGTTTACTTTTAATAATAATGAGTTGCATGCTTTTTTGTCTATTGCCTTTTCTATTCTCTTGATGTTTGTTACTAATAAATCATCTCCGACTAATTGAATTTTGTTACCTAGTTCGTTGTTTAATAAAGACCAGCCTTCCCAATCGTCTTCAGACATTCCATCTTCAATTGTAACAATTGGATATTTTGAAATTAATTTTTTGTAATAATCTACTAATCTTTCGCGAGTATATTGTTTTGTTAAGATAGAATACTTGTCTGTTTTAGAATTGTAGAATTCAGATGCTGCACAATCTAATCCCAGTTTAATTTTGCCTGAGTAGCCTGCTTGATCAATGGCTTTCATCATTAGATCTAATCTTCTTTCTACAGAGGATATTTTTGGAGCAAATCCGCCTTCGTCTCCTAATAAAGTGGCTTGGGCGCTATATTTCTTTTTTAAGATGTCTTTTAGGGCGTGATATGTTTCTGTTCCTGCTCTTAGAGATTCCTTGAAAGAGTTAAATCCTACAGGAAGGATCATATGTTCTTGAATGTCATTATCAACGCCAGCGTGTCTGCCAGAGTTGATAATATTCATTTGAGGTATTGGAAGGGTGATATTTTTTGTTTTGGATAATTTTTGGATATATTGGTAGAGTGGTTTTTTGGATTCTAATGCTCCTGCTTTGCAGACGGCCATTGAAACTGCTAGAATTGCATTTGCACCAAGTTTTGATTTATTTTCTGTACTGTCTAAGTCTAACATTATGCTGTCTATTCCTTCTTGTTCTGTTGTTTTTTTATTGATAATATTTTTTGAGATGATTTTATTGACATTGTTTACTGCTGTAAGGACGCCACGACCATTATATCTTGAGGATTTGTCTCTTAACTCTACAGCTTCATGTAAACCAGTAGAAGCGCCTGATGGAACCATAGCTGTAGTGGTGTGGTGCTTTGTTGTGAGTTGAACCTCTACAGTTGGGTTGCCACGTGAGTCTAAGACTTCACGTGCTTTGATGTTTTTTATTTTTGACATTGAACTGATTCTTAATTTTAATATATTTAAGTATTACTATTGGTAAGAATAAGATTTGTTTAGAAACATATATAAATGGCATAATGTAAGTTATTGTAATGAGTAAGAAGAAGGAAGAGCTAGAGAGACAAGAAGCACTACAGAGAGAGATTTCTAGGATTAAAACACCGAGAGGTAATCAATCATTTGGTATTCTTGAACAAAGACTTGGTGGCAGTAGGATGAGAGTTAGGTGTTTGGATGGAAAGACTAGGATATGTAGAATTCCAGGCAGATTAAAAAGAAGGCTTTGGGTTAGGGAAGGAGATATTGTGATCGTTGAACCTTGGGAGTATGGCGGAGATGAAAAAGGAGATTTGGTTTTCAAATATACAAAAACTCAAGTTAATTATTTGAAGAAAAAAGGATATCTTAAGAAATTTGAAGAATTTGAAGAATTCTAAAATGAATTATAAGAACTTTCAAGGAAAGTATTTTATTTTTTTATCTTTGGTTTTGGGTTGGATTTTATTAATATTTTTAGCTCCAGTTTTGAAGGGGTGGGGATTTTATAGAACATCTGGAATGATTTATTATTTCTTTTCAATAATTGACCATCAAATACCAGAAAGATCTTTTTTTATATTTGGTGAGCAGTTAGGTGTTTGTGTTAGATGTACTGCAATTTATGTCATGTTCTTTGTTGGAAGTTTATTGTATCCTTTTTTCATTAAGAATGATAAGTTGATGGAGGTAAGGTGGTTGGTAATTTTTATTATGCCTTTGTTAGTTGATGGATTTAGTCAATTGGTTGGGTTAAGGGAAAGTACAAATACCATAAGGGTAATCACAGGTATATTGGCTGGAATCATATTACCTTTCTATATTATTCCAGGTTATCTATCCATGATAGAAGAAGTAAAAAGTTTTATAAATAATAAGGATATAAGAGGGGTAGATGGGATTAGTACTTAAATCAGCATTTTATGGAGCATTGATCACAGGAATTTTGTCTGCAATACCTGGCATTGGAAGTTATAATATCATCTGCTGTATGTGGGTTATTGCAGGAGGTCTGTTTTCTGTTTTTTATTATAAAAAACATTCTCATGAGCAAATAAATACTGGAAAGGGTGCAATATTAGGTCTTTATACTGGGCTGATGGCTGCAGTTATTGCAACCATAATTAGTTTATTGATTGTAGTTATATTTGGATTTGACACAGTAGGATTAGATCAAGCATTTAAAGATCTCCCAATTGAGAGTAGCATAGGTAGTGTTGTTACAGGATTTGCCATAATTGGTTATGTATTTATGTTTATTATATATCTGATATTATTCTCAATATTTGGAACTCTTGGAGGGATATTAGGAGCTGTGATGTTTGGTAAACAAAATCTGAAAGAAGAATATAAATATAAAACAGATTATGTGGATAAGTTAAAGCAAGACCATTCTAAGAGGCAGGCTAAAAGTGTGACAATTGTTAAGAAGCCACCTTTAGGGGCAAAAAAGCAGGTTGGTAAAAAACGTGTAGGAGGAAAATTAAAATGATGTGGGTAACAACTGATACAATAACTGGATATAAAGTTAAGAGTATGATTGGGGTAGTTAGAGGAAGTTCTGTTAGAGCAAAATGGTTTGGAGCAGACTTTTTGGCTGGTCTGAGGAACATTTTTGGTGGAGAGATTACAGAATATTCTAAGTTGTTAGAAGAAGCTAGAGAGCAGGCAATTGATAGAATGCTTGAAGATTCTAAAAGAGTTGGTGCTAATGCAGTTATTAATGTTAGATTCATGACATCTCAGATTGGTCAGCAAGCAGCTGAGATACTTGTTTATGGCACTGCGGTAGTTATTTAACAACTGGTTACGCTCGGTTACTTGAACAAAGTTCTGTATCCACTAGGTGGATGACACGCAATGAAATATGTAGTTTATATAGAAACCTATTTAAATGGAGTATAGTTTACAGTCTTTATGGCAATTACTCAAACAAGGCCGAAAAGGAAATTATCTGGTTCAAGATACAAAGATTATAGGAAGAAAAAGCAGTATGAATTGGGTAGAAATCCTTCTTTTACAAAAGTTGCTGAGAAAAAGCTAGAGAAAAATAGAATAATGGGCGGCCACCTTAAGGTAAGAGCATTGAGTCAGAATGTTGCAAATCTTTATGATCCTAAAACTAAAAATTATTCTAAAGTACCTATTAAGGGTATTAAAGAAAATTCAGCTAACAGAAACTTTGTAAGGAGAAATATTATTAACAAAGGTGCTGTTATTGAAACAGAAAAAGGAGATGCTAAGGTAACTTCAAGACCTGGTCAAGAAGGCGTTGTTAATGCTGTTTTGATTTCTAAGTAATTTTTTTATATTTAATTAGAATTAACCTTAACTTTATCAGAAACTTCTTTTGCTTTTTTTCTTAATTCTAGAATATCTGTATCAAGATCATCATATACTAAAGCAACACCCATTCTTCTGTATTTTCTTGTACTTGGTTTACCAAATATTCTAATGTCTGAGTTTGGAGTTTGTAGAGCTTCTTTGATTCCAGAATAGGTTGGTTGGGATGTGGATTCTTCGGTTGCTAATATTACAGCGTTGGCTCCTGCCCTCAATAATTTAATTTCATTTATTGGTAAGCCTAAGACTGTTCGGGCGTGCAACTCAAATTCAGAAAAATTCTGAGTTTTTGCTAATGTAACCATCCCAGTATCATGTGGCCTGGGACTTAGTTCTGAGAAATAAACTTCGTTGTCTGTTATGAAAAATTCTACACCCCAAATTCCAGATCCTGTCAAATTTTTTGTTACTTTGTCTGCCATGTCTTGGGCTTGTTTTAATTGATCTTCTTGGACGGCAACAGGTTGCCAGCTTTCCATATAATCTCCCCTTTCTTGTCTATGACCTATTGGAGGGCAGTAAAGTGTAGTTCCTGATTTTTGAGTTACTGTTAATAAAGTTATTTCAGTGTGGAAGTTGATGAATTCTTCTACGATTAATCCTTTGACATCCCCTCTTCCTTTGATTCCAATCTCCCAAGATTTCTCAATGTCACTTTCTTCTTTTATATAACTGGCACCTTTTCCTGATGATGACATTAAGGGTTTTACTACACAGGGAATTCCAATTTCTTTTACCTTAGATTTTAATTCCTCTAATGAATATGCATAATTAAATTTTGGGACCTTAACTCTTATTTCTTCTGCAGCTAAATCTCTGATGGCTTTTCGGTTCATTGTGTAGTTAACAGCGCGAGCACTTGGTACTACATGAGTTCCTTGTTTTTCGTATTCATAGAGGCGTTCAGTTCTTATTGCTTCGATCTCTGGAACTATGATGTCTGGTTTATGTTTTTCAACTACTTTATCTAAGGCTTCTCCGTCTAACATATTGATTATATCTCGCTCATCTGCAACCTGCATTGCAGGGGCATTATCATAAGAATCTACTGCAACAACATAATGACCTAGTCTTTTAACAGAAATAACAAACTCTTTTCCTAACTCTCCTGAGCCTAGCATCATGATTTTTTTCATGTTGAAAAGGAGTTCACTCCTAATTTATATGATTATCTATGTAATTTTAAATATCAATAAAACCAATAACTTTAAATAATTTAATCACAAAAAAATACTAAAAAGAGGATACAATGGGAATATTAAGTAAATTACCTTTCTTTAAGAAAAAGGATGATATCCAGGATATTGGAAGAGATTTAGGTTTGGAAAAAGAACTTGGTTTATCTGATCCTGGTACTGGTATGGATCCTGGTTTAGGAACTGGGGCGGATCAACAAGGTGGGATGCAACAGTTTGGTCAGCAACATCCTGAGCCAATGGGGCAGCCTCCAATGCAGCAACAAGGTTTTCAGCAAGCACAACCACCACCTCCTGATCAAAATTTTATGAATTCTAAGAGTTTAGAGGTTATTTCTAGTAAATTGGATGCTGTTCGAGCGTCATTAGAAGCAATTAACCAAAGGTTAGAGAATATTGAACATATTGCCCAGGGAGAGCAGCAAGATAGAAGAAAAAGGTATTATTGAGTTTATAGAAAAAATTAAATAGAATTAATTCTTGATAAAGTTATGAATAAACTTGGATATTATAGTACTGTAGCTTTATGTGCTGGAAGTATTGCTTGGGGGAGTCATTTATTAATAAAAAGTGTAAGTTTTATTAGAAGTGGCCCTGGAATGTTAGGGGCTCATGACACTACACATGATTTCTCTGATGGTTATTATGGAACTTCAGATGAATTAGGAGCTAGAACATTACAATTATTAGGTGAATTAACTGAAAAAAATCCAGACGATGGTGACTTAGCAAAATTACATGATAGATTAGAAGATAGAATAGCAAATCCAGTAACTCTTGAGGATGATGAAATAGTAGTCTTAGGCATAGGTCAAAAGGTTCATCAATTGACTGTACCATATAATAATAAACTACGTCTTTCATATCTGGCCGTGGCTTTATTAGTAATAGCAACCTATACAACAGCATATGCGAGAAAGTCATTTAAGCAAACGCGTCCAACTCCTGAAGCGACTCCGGAAACAGCTTAAATATTTCCAAACTTATTTATAATAATAAAATAATATAATTCTATGAGATTAAATAAAGGCCATAAGATAGTTTTGGTTTCGGTATTTATTTTAATATTAGATCAAATTACTAAGTTTTTTGTTAGAAAGTATTTGGAAGTTGGAGATTCTATAGGATTAATACAAAACATTATTCATTTTACTTTTGTTTCCAATAAAGGGTCTGCGTTTGGGTTGTTTCGGGACACAGTATGGATAAATTTGATTTTGATAATTACAACTGTGTTGGTTGTTGGTTTTTTGATTTATTATTTGATCAAGGTAAATAAAGAAAAGGGTAAGGAATTGCAGAATAAAGTTTATTTGATCGCAATTGGTTTGATATTTGGTGGTGCTATAGGAAATTTAATTGATAGGTTATGGATAGGATATGTTGTGGATTTTATTGATTTAAGAATATGGCCTGTGTTTAATATTTCTGATATGGCTATATCTTTGGGAATAATATATTTGGTTATTTATTATATAAGAGAGAAGTAAGTTTCTATATCTTGAGTTATGAGTAAAGGTTTATAAAATAAAATGTTACACTTCAAGTTATTATGTTAATTGAAAGGAAATTGCCAGTAAGTGATCTGGTGGCAGAGCTAGAGGCAGGAGGACAACATCGAGCAGAAATTGTAGATATTGCAAGAGTAGTTGGACTAATTTATATTCCTACTGATACAGAGGTTAGAGCTTTAGTTTCTGATAAAAAGTCTACTGTTTATGGAGAGCCGGTAACTAGGACATTTTTAATTGGGCCACACCCAGATAACACTTCAGAAGTTGTTTTTATAGGTGACCCTTTGAATGAGGGGTATCCTCATGGTAAGGGGTATTCTTTTGTTACTAATGGTCCTGTTTATTTTGACAGAAAAGAAGGCGGAGGCTATTCTAAGTTATATTTTAAGGGTAATGATGTTTTTGCATCAACATCGATGCCAATAGAATTGTTAGTTGAAAATCCTAATTTGAGAATTGTTTAGCTTAAATTATAAGAAAATAGGAAAAATAAATTAACTAAATATTTATAAATTAGAGTTCATTACTACGTATTAAAATGTTAAGAGAAAGAGATATTTCGGTTGATGCTCTTTTGGAGCGTTTAAGTCGTGATGGGTGGAGTCCTGCAATATTTGCGGTCGACGAGGTTGTGAGATTTGAATATGTTCCTACTGGGACTGAAGTTGATGCCTTGATTTCTCAATCGGTTTCTAATGCTGGTGAGGATGTTCATGGAGCTAGGACGTTTTTAGTTGGTCCAGATCTTGGTCCAGAGTACAACACTACACCTGGAACTGTATTTATTAATCCTGTAGGTGAAGATGAAGCCCTACCTCTGGGTCAAACTTATGATGCTAATGGTCATGATGGATGGTATGATACAAATGCAGACGGACAATTTTCAATGTTGTATTTAAGGAGTTCTTCAGTAAACCCTGCCTCTAGTGTATCCTTACCAAGGTTAGAATCTAATCCAAATTTAAGAAGAAAAGAAAGTTAAAATTCACTTGGAAGAACAACATCTTTTCCGAATTTTTCTTTTGCTTCCTCTAATCGTTTTCTTTGTTCGGTTATTGCGTTTTTGAATTCTTCTGGAACTTCTTCTTCGTTGTAGACTGCTTCAATTCTGCCTAGCTTTTCTGAGTATTGAGCTAATCTAATTGAGAATTGTTTGTTGTAGGATTCTTCAGTGTATTCCTTGTTGAAGGTTTTTTGGAATAATTCTTTTATGTCTTCGTACTTTGGAATTGAACCTACTGGAGTTTCTATTGCTTCGTATTCATTGTTTACTCGGCCATCCATCCACAACAACCAAACCTTTTTATCTGTTTTGCTGTTTAGGAATTCTCCATCTTGTTTTAGGAAATAGTTTGTTGCGAAAATTTGTGGTGTTTTTTCTAAGTCGTTTCCGAACTTTAGATGGTTTTGAATGTAGGTACCTAGGGGAACTACTAAAAAGTCTAGGTTTGACATTGGGCTGTGTTTTACTTCGCCTTCTGCACCTAAAGTTGCTGCTGTTGTTTCTGATTCTATGGCAGCGCCAATGAAAACACCGTGAGCCCAGTTTAGTGACTGCAAGACAGGAACTGATGTACTTGAGTCTCGGCCGCCGTAGATGATTCCCTGGACTGGAACGCCGTCTGGAGAATCTGCATTTGGATCTGCGTTTTCTAGTTGGTTGATTGCTAAAGTGAATCTTGCGTTTTTGTGTGATGGGTCTATTTCGTTACCTGCTTCATCTTGTTTTCCTTTTGTCCAGGATCCAGAATGATTAGTTCCTTCTGTTGGTAATTCAGATCCCATTCCTAACCAATAAGGTTTGTTATCTTTAATTAAGACGTTGTTGAAAACTACCTCTCTTGGTGTTGTTATAGATTCATAGATAACTGGGTCGTCTTCTGGGCAGATGTCTTTGATAACTCCGAAAACACCTTGTTCTACGTTTGCCGCTAAGCATTCGCCGTTATCTCCTTTTTTTAGGAATGCAATGTCGTCACCAACAATTGTTTGGCCTGAGACCATTGCTGTTGAAGTTTTTCCGCACATGCTTGGGAAAGCTCCTGTAAAGTAAGTTGTTCTGTCTTTTCCTTCTGGATGAATTCCCATGATGAACATGTGTTCACACAGCCAATCTTCTTTGTTGGCTTTGCTTATGGATAATCTTAATGAAAGTTTTTTTAGTCCAATAGATGAGCCGCCGTATTGGTTGTTCATGGTTAGGACACGCTCATTCTCCAGGTCAATGAAAACTCTTCTTTTGTCAATGTTTTTTGTTGTGTTATCTTCATTTAGTTCTCCAGCTGAGTGGATAACGTGAAAGAAATCTGGTGATCCGTTTAGACTTTTGAAGTCAGTGTATCCATTTCTGTATAAAATGTTTTGTTGGTGGATTACTGTTGATGAATCTGTTATTTGGAATGCTGGCAAGGAGAATTTTGAATTCTTAGGGCCAAGGCAGTAGAATCCTACAAGCATTTCTTTTCCTTCCATGATTCCAGTTAATAGTTCAGTGGCTTCTGCCATACCTTCGTCGTAATCTGTTGTTTTGATGTGTTTGCTTAGTGTCTTTCCTTTTGGAAGTAGAACCCATGTGTGTGCTTTGTCTCTTGCTTGGTCGTTGTAGTTATCATAATGTACTGTGTGACCTTCTATGTTTAGTTTTGCTTCTTCACCATTTTGGATGGCTAGGTCTCTTACGTATTGTGCGTCTTCTTCTGAATCCGATAGAATAGTTACCTTTGCAGGTTTACATAATTCAACGTATTTTTTGATTATTTCGTTTACTTTTGGATTGTTAATTGCTTCTAATTTTTGTTTATTTGTTTCATCTAATTGTGGTATGTCCATTTTAGTTTCCCCCTTGATCTTTGCAAGCGTTGTAAATATTATCAAATACCTGCATGATATTATCTTTTGGTAAGCATGAGAATGCGATACGTAGAACGTTTTTCATTGCAATAACTCCTGTATCGTATTTTTCTAGTAGAGTTTTTCTTACTGCTTCTCCACCTAGGCCTTCATTTAGTTGGATACACATGAAATATCCTGAATTAAACGGAAGTGCTTTGAAGTGTTCTTTGAATTTATCATCTTTCAATACTTGTTCAACTTCTTCGCACCTCTCTCTTAAGATATCGTAATTTTCTTTTTTTTCTTCTTCATATGTTGGAGAAGAAAGTGCTTTTAGGAATAGGTTTTGTGATAGGGTTGATATGTTTGAGATGTTTCCCCTTACTGCGCCTCCGGTTTTGTCTGCTAGTGCAGTGTATGTTTCTTGTGTTGCTCCTTTAGATGCATAAGTAATGAATCCAATTCTTAGGCCCCAAACATAATCTTCTTTTGTTGCACCGTCTATTTTGATTGCAAAAATGTTTTCATGTAAGTCTGCTAGTTTTGCGAATATGGATTCTTTGTAGACTCCATCTTTGAAAACTAAGCCGAAGTATGCATCATCGATTATAACGATTATTTTGTTTCCTGCTTCTGCGTCAGTTTTTATTATTTCAACTATTTTTTCTACTTCTTCATCTGTTGGTGTGTAACCTGCAGGATTGTTTGGGAAGTTTAGTAGAATTGTTTTTTTGTTTTCAGAAGATTCTTTTAATGCTGTTTCAAAGGAAGCAATATCAAAACCCGTTTCTGTAAATGTGTTGAATGTTGTGAATTCAGTACCGTATGCGTTTTTGAAAAGTAGATTGTAGTTACCCCAATACTTGTCTGTTACAATTACTTTTTCTCCTGGGTTTAGGAATAAGTAAGCAACCATGGATAATCCATGGGTTAAAGCGTTAGTTGCTACTGGTAGGCTTATCTCTCCACTTAATGAAGGATTTTTTTCTTTTATTTTTTGCTGCCACAGTTGTCTTAGTTCCATATTTCCGTAAGATGGCGAGTACGGAAAGATTTCTTTAGGGTCTAGTGGAATGTTTTTTTCAATACACGGAAGTCTCATTGGTGAGCCATCATCTAAAGTTGCCAATCCAATTGTTGCGTTGTATTTCTTTCCTTTTGCTTCTGCAGACTGGCCAAGTATTCCTTTTTTTGGAAAGAATATGGCTTTGCCTTTCTCAGATAGTAGATCGAAGATAATAGAATTATCTCTTTTAATGATCTCGTTTAGCTCAATTGCTTGGTCATTCATTAAAAACATGGGTGAGTAATATACATTTAAATACCTTATGGTTTTAAAGATTATATAAATTAGAGAGATAAAGAAATATAGGTATTAAAAAACTTTAAATATTTGGAAGTTAAAGGTGAAAATATGCTTAAAAAATTCAAGAAATTAAAAGTTCATCATCAGATACTGTTTGCTATTATAATTGGATTTGCTGTTATTAGTTTTTGGAGAGGGGTGTGGGGTTTATTGGATGAATATTTGTTTCCTAATGATTATAGATTTAGTTTAGTTGTTTCTTTGGTGATGGGTATAGTTATTTTGCTTTTGACTCATTATGTTACTGAAGAATTGATGTAGTTAATGTGTTATTGTAAAAAGAAATTATTAAAAATAAAATAAAATTCTATGTTTTTATGGAAGGGGGAAAAGATTTTGAATCTCTTGAAGCTATGGACTTGAGTAAAGTTAATTCTTTTTCTGATATGGCTACTGCTATGTCTAAAACAGCATTTACTGGCAGGCAATTGGGAGAGGCTGTTGATGTTTCTTGTGAGATGTTTTCTGATAAAGAATCATTTAATGTGTTGACTTTGAGTGGGGCTATGACAATGGCTCAGATGAGTTATTTGATTTGTGACATGATTGATAATGAGTATGTTGATGCCGTGGTGTCTACTGGAGCTTTGATGTGTCATGGATTTGTTGAGGCTGCTGGTATGAAGCATTTTAAGGCTCCTGTGAATTTTGATGATGAGAAGCTTAGGGAGAAGAGATTGAATCGGGTTTATGATACAATTGAGCCAGAGGAGAATTTGGATTTTGTTTCTGAGATTTGTAATAAAGTATTTGATAGGATTGATAAGCGGTTTCCAACTACTAGTTCTGAGATCTGTGTTGCTCTTGGTCGTTATTTAGTTGATCATGATTCTAAACGAGGAATTTTTAAGTCTGCATTTGAGAAAAAGGTTCCTATATTTATTCCTGCGTTTACAGATTCAGAGCTTGCTTTGGATTATGCAGTTTATAATAATCAACAAAGATATCAGATGAAGCCTGAGTTAAAGTTTGATCCTTTTAAAGATTTTAATAGATTTGTAGATTTAATTTTACATGCTAAGAAGCGTGGAATATTTACTATCGGAGGTGGAGTTCCTAGAAATTGGGCACAGCAGGCTGCATGTTATTGGGATTTGTATTCTGGTAGGTTTTTGCAAAAGAATATGAAGTTAAGCGAAGAAGAGAAAAGAAAGTATGAAACTCCATATAATTATGCTGTTAGGATATGTCCAGAGCCAGTTCATTATGGTGGATTGAGTGGATGTAGTTATAGTGAAAGTGTTTCTTGGGGTAAAATCTTGCCGAAGTCAAAAGGTGGTAAGTATGCAGAGGTTTTGAGTGATGCTACTGTTGCTTGGCCTATTATTTTGAAAGCTATTATGGAAAGGCTTGAGAAATAGAGTAAAAAAACATTATTCTAAATAATAAACAAAAACATTTAAATAGTGACCGGCTACATCTAATATTATGTCAGAACAATCAAGACCATTGGATGCGTTAAACGCTGCTAGGAACAAGAGAGTAATTGTAGATTTGAAAAACAGCAAGTCATATATTGGCAAGTTAAAATCATTTGATATTCATATCAATGTAGTTCTCGAAGAAGCTGAAGAGCATGTAGATGGTGAGTTGAAAAGAAAGTTAGGTGTCGTGTTTATTAGAGGAGATACAATAACTATAATCTCACCAGAATAGGAAAATGAAAGGAACACCTTCTATGGGGAAGAAGTCTGGGAAGACTAATATGATTCATTGTAGAAGATGTGGTAAGAAATCTCTTCACCAAAGGAAAAAGAAATGTGCTTCTTGTGGTTATGGTAAAAGTGCTAGATTGAGGTCATTCAGTTGGCAGAAGAAAATCAGTTAAATTCTATAGACGATGTGATTCAGTTTGTTCAAGCTACTGCTGATTTAACTGAAAAATATCGTATAACTGCTAGAGTTAATGGTAAGCTTCGTGCAATAGATACGTACAAGGGTGCTGAGAGATATGATCTATTAGTTGAATTCTTAAGAGATTTTTTAAGTCCTGCTGAGACTTATGGGGTAAATATTGATATTGGTGGAGGGATTGAGGAGATCCCACATGTGTTTAGTTATAAAGGTCAAACTGATAATTATACTTTGAGATTTGAAGTGAATTATCCCTTTGCTGGAAGGGAAGAAAGTAGGAGTACATTTTCATTGCGAGTGGATTTAACATATACTGTTGTTGATTCTGATCGTATACGATTACCAGCATTAATTGGATGGTGATATTATGAATTCTTATCATTTAGGCCTTGATAGCCATAATATAGATCTTAGAGTTGAGTTTCCTTTTGCTGGAAGGAGAGAAAGCCATACCTCATTTCCATTGCATGTCAAATTAAGATATAATGCTTATGACCCAGCATTTGTTCCATTGCCAGAGCTTATTGGGCAGTAGAATGTAATTTGGAATTCTATAAAACAAAATTAATTTATATTTTCAAAAATTCCTTTCTATTATGGCCATATTACTCGAGGATTTTCTAAATAGGATTGGATTAATCTGGAAAAGTATTAGGGCCTTTACTTTTAATTTTAGAACTGTGTTTGAATTTTTGTTTATCTTAATTTATTCATTTGAACAGGGAATGCTTATTTTATCTGTGTACTTTTTCGGAGAATATATTGAAATAGTTGTTGCTATTTTTGCAATATTAGTACTAACAACTTTCGCAGTACATAAACTGATAATGGAATCTAGAATCAAATTGTTAGAAAAAACTATCCTCGGTATGGAATTAAATATGCAATCAATTGTGCAAGAAACAGAGAAAACTACGAATGATTACGATATAATGTTAGATAACCTCATAGAATCAAAAAATTTAAATATTGATAAACCAAAAACTAGTAAAAGAGGTCAAAAATGAGTGATGAAGAATTAATTGGTAAACTACTAGAATTTAAGAGAAAGAATAAGGTGAGCATGGAAAAAATAAAGGCTGCAGAAAAAGAATTTAAAAAAAAAGTGAATGAAATTCTTCTCGCACTTTGAGAATGTTTTATATCAATTAATACTCGAAGATAACATAGAATTCTTATTTTTTGTTAAAACTAAAAGTACAAAAGCTCCTAGAGTTATTAATCCTGTAACTAATAATGAACTTTCTATGGATACATGATCTCCGAAATATCCGATGATTGGAGAGAATATTATAAATGCTAAAGCGGCAAAGAAATTTCTGACAGACAACACAGTCGCACGTTGTTTGGATTTTAAGTGGGTGTTCATGTAGTAATCGTTAATTGGAATAACTAATGAAAAAATTGCTTCTATTAAAAACATAAAGATTATGCCCCATGCTGCGTTAGTGAGAGACATTAGGATAAATGATGCTGCTAAGATTAATGGCAGACTGAATGTTGTAACTTTTTCTCCGAAGAATTTTTCTATTTTAGATGAGTAGGCAGAAGCTAATGCTCCGAATAATAAAACTGATGGATAAATTAAGCTAAAGTAGTTAAGTGAAATGTTTAAGTGTTGAAGATAAAGCTGGAAAAAGAAAGTGAAACCAATTAAACTGAGAGCGAACATTAAACCATAATATAATGACAACCATCTTACTTCTTTGTGTTTTAAAGTGAATATGAAATTTTCTTTTTGGTGTTGCCAGTAATTTGTTGTTTTTTGTTTTTTGAAATGCTTGGGTTCGTTCATTGAAAATGTTACCAAGATTGCAATGGTTGTAGCAATTAAAGTAAAATAAAATGGTTTGTCTAATCCGTAGTTTGCAATTAAACTTCCGGCAAAAGAAGCTATAGCCACAGACACCATACTAACAGAGTGTGAGTATCCTTTATTTTTTTGAAATTCATTCTCTCTATTTTGACTTTTCAATGTGTCATATAGATAGGCGGTGTCAGCTCCAGATTCTAGTGCATGACCTATTCCTGAGATTATCTCAGATATTAAAAACCAAATAAAATAAAATCCTGTTATTGATCCAATAATAGGAGATAAAATAAAACCGGTTACGCCGATTAAATACAATAAAGTCCCATAAAACAATGCTTTTCTCCTTCCAAATAAGTCTGCAAATGCACCAGATGGAATTTCAAAGACTATGCCTATGCCGAAGTATGCAATATACATTATCATTATTTGCGTAAGGGATAGAAAGTTTTGCCAATAGAGAATCCAGATTGGAACATGAACTATAAAGAACCTGAAGAAACTGTATAGATAGTATTTTGTTATGTCGTTTTTTAAGTCCATAAGAGAATTGTTGATAGCTTGTTATAAAAAAGTTGTTGTCTAATTCTTATAGGAATAATTAAATCAAATAAATTTATATACTATTCAATCTTATTTTGAATTATAATATATGCTCTAAATGTAAAATCTGGGGGTGAGCCTAAATGGCCATACAAGAGAGAGATATACAGAGACATATAGAGGTGATGTCCAGGATTGGAAATCTTGGACCTCAAATTAAAGATGGATTTACAAGATCTTCATTTTCTACTGAAGAATCTGCTGCACATGATTATATACGTGAACAGGGAGTGGCTGCAGGTCTTGTAGCAAGAGTTGATTCTATTGGAAATACCTACTTAAGAACTCCTGGTGATTCAGAAGAAGTAATACAGTTTGGGTCTCATTTAGACACTGTTAGAGAAGGTGGTCTGTTTGATGGTGGTGCTGGAGTTATTGCCGGTCTTGAGGCAATCAAATATGCAATGGCTCAAGGTATGGTAAATGGAAATGTAGGTTGGGAGTTAGTTGCTTGGAGGGGTGAAGAATCTGATTCCTATCGCAAGCCATACAAAGGCAGTAAAGGTGCATTGGGAGATGAGTTTGATGTAGATATATTGGCACAGAGATTTGAGATTTATCCAGGAGAAGGATCTCAAACTTTAGAAGAAACCTTGAGAGGGGGTGGATTTGATCCAACTGTTTTTAGTGAGAGGAGGCCTACAATAAGTCAGGCAGAAAAGGATAGAATTAGAGCACATATTGAGCTTCATATTGAACAAGCCAATACTTTAGAGAGGAATGGATTGGATATAGGAGTTGTAACTGGCATTAAAGGAAATTTTAGAACCTATGTAGATGTTGGAGGAGATTATGCTCACTCTGGAGCGACCCGTCCAGAGGATGAATATCGGAGGGATGTAAATCTAGCTATGGCTTACATGATAGTTGGAATGCATGATCTTCAAACTGATTATTTGGCTAGAGGTGCAGATGTAGTTCATACAGTTGGACATTTGAATTCTGACCCAAACCATGCAACTAATGATGGAATTTATCAAAATGGCCTTACTAAAGTCAGTGGATTTGGTTATTTCTCTTTAGATGTTAGAGCTATTGAAATTGGATTATTAGAAGCATTCTCTATGGATTTAAGAGATGCAATTCTTCAAGCAGCCGATAGTAAAAATGTAAGTGTTGACTTTACAGAACTTGGCACAGAAGCTCCAGTCCCTAACTTGAACCCAGGTGTTATTGGTGCTTTAGATAATTCTTGTAGTGATTTAGGATATGGTCATATGTTGATGTCCAGTGGAGCTGGCCATGATGCAGCTGTAGTTGCTAAGCAGTATAAGGGTGATGGAACTAACATTCCAGTTGGAATGGTGTTCATTCCATGTGAAGGAGGTATAAGTCACGATAAAAGAGAATATACAACTAATGAAGCCATAGCAAGAGGTGCTAATGTTTTAGCACACGCTGCTCATAAATTGGCTTCTTAGTTTTTTTATTTTTATTCTGAGAAAGATTGTCTAATCTTCTGAGAATGTTCTTGGCCTTTTTGTTTTCCTTGCATTTTCATTTGCCAGAAATCAATAGCGGCTTCAGCTGTTACTTCTGCAGACTTGTTCATTTTTTCACCTAATACTTTTTCATAGTGGGCTTTAACTTTTTCTTTGAAAAGATCTTCCCAAGCATCATGTGCTAGACATAGTAATTTATCAGTCATCTCACAGCCAGTACCACATTCTTCTTTTTTCTCTTTTTTACAACATTCTTTCTTATCTTCACATTGTTCTCCCATATTAATTACCTCCTTAGAATTTTAAATTTTGGAAGAAATTGTTATTTATAAATTAGATGTTTAATTTGAATTAGGCCACTGGACATTTGTTACGTACCACTGGACAATCACTGGCGTAAGCTATTTAAATGGGCATTATTAAAAATTATACATGAAATCCAAATTAGTGAAGGAATTAGATTTAACGCCCAAAACTGCATACCTGGCTGGAGTTATTATTGGGGATGGGTATCTGCCTGATGCAACAAAGTCTAAAACTGATCTATCCAGAGATTATAGAATTAGTATAGATATTTCAGATAGAGAATTCTTGAAACATTTATTAAAAATTATCAAAACTGTGATTACAACAAAATCTAAACTTGGAATTCCAAAACAAAGAGGTAATCGGCTACCAAGATTATACTTAAATATTAGAAATAAAGATTTATTTTACTTTTTCCATAAGAATATGCAGATACCACTTGGAAAGAAAAGCTCGATTGTTACGGTACCCACTAAAATATTTGAGTCTTCAAAAAGAATTAAAAAATATTTTTTAGCAGGATATTTTGATGCTGATGGGGGATTTAGAGGAAAAACGCTAGGATTTACAACAGCTAGTGAACATCTGTGTCAAGGAGTATCACAAATTCTAGATGAGTTTAAAATCGGTTATTCAAGTGAATTATGGATTAATAAGAAATATAATAAAAAATTCTATGGAATAAGATTAAGAGAGAATCAATTAGATAAATTTTTAAGTACATTCCCCTTACAGAACATAGAAAAGCTAATGAGGATTTTTGACCGATTCCAATGCGGAGGTGCCGGAGTGGTCAAACGGGATGGAGTTTGTCAAGGTTTCTTGCAAACGTCTTAGCTTAGGACCCATTAGCTTAGTGCTTACCCAGGTTCGAACCCTGGCCTCCGCATTTTTTTTCTTTAATAATCTTTAAAAACTTTGAAAAAATTCTTTTGATAATCGGATAAAATATGAAAGCTATGATAATACCAGGAAATAATAATTCTCTAATAACGGAAAATTGGTATCAATATGTTAGGATTGAATTAGAAAAATTAGGATTAGAAGTAATAGCGGAAAATATGCCAGATCCAATTATAGCAAGGAAGAATATCTGGATACCATTTATCAAAGAAAAATTATCTAATGAAGAAGATTCTATCCTAATAGGTCATTCATCTGGAGCTGTAGCAATATTGAGATTTTTAGAGGAAAATAAATGTAAGTTAGCAATTATTGTAGGCGGTAATCATTCTGATTTAGGAGATGAATTAGAGAGGGAAAGTGAATATTATAATGATCCTTGGAAATGGGATCAGATTAAAAATAATGCTGATAGGATAGTTATCTTTGCATCTCAAGATGACCCCTACATACCTATTTCTGAACCCAGATTTATTAAAGAAAAAGTTGATGCAGAATATCATGAATACAAAGATGAAGGTCATTTTGGATCAGATGAAAATAAAATTGAATTTCCAGAATTAATTTTAGTTGTAAAGAAAGTTATAATTTAAGCAGCTAATGTGTATGAAGAAAGTGTGTGGCGAAGATATTCCCTTAGAGGTTCTGCTTCTATTTGACTTACATGAGGATTAACACTTAGACAGCCACCTTCCCACCTTCTTCCTTTTTTACTGTGGTGGATTAATACTCTTTCCCTAAGTAAAAAGTTTACAACATCTTTGAAATTTCTTTCAACATCGTCTTTGTTTTCTGCTCTGCCGTGTGCGGTGTTAAAAATATATTGAGATCTTGTATAGCTATCACCTATAAATCTTCCTGCACCATGTAATTTGAATCCTGATTCTATTATATTTCTTATAGTATCAGGATTATGTCCAATTCCAGTGACATATTGATTAAATGGAGAATAATCAAATTCCTGTTGAAGATCTGAAGGTAATGCAGCAACTTGTTGTTGTGCTTGGTCAGAACGTTCATAAGTTTTAAACATTTCAGCAGGCGGCATTTCTACAAAAAATTCATTATTTGGGTAAAATTCAAGAATAGCTCTTGCTTCAGGAATTGGCATTCCATTTTCAACTTGAGAAGTAATAAATTCTACAAGCCCGTATTCTTCTGCTTCTAGCTTTCTAGTTAATTGAAATAATAGTCTACTATCAATCCCCTTATTTCTTCTAAGAAGGGCAAGTCTATCTGGAATTGATGAATATATGTCGTGAGTTCCTACTGAAGTATATGCTCTAGTAATCGTTGCTAGATCGGCATCTCTTAATGCAGTTTGTTCTGCTCTTGAGATTTGACCAGAACTATACTTTGACCTAAAACGTGCAAAATTTCCAGTTCTCCCTAGTTCTACAACATCTCTAGAAAATTCATCCCAGTCATCAAATGATGCTGTTTGTGCCATATGTTTAACCGTATCTCTGATATCTTTATGTCTAAATACAGTGTGGGGATTTTCTCTTAATGAACTTGAATCTGAATCATCTGGATCAGCAAGTAATGAATCAATTGTATCTAATACTCTAATAGATGATAACGAATCTAAATCTTGTAGAACTCTTAGACGGGATCTTGAAAAACTATCTTCATCAACATCACTTGATTCTAATTTTTTATATACTTGTCGAACTCTTTGCCTTACTGCAGTGGAATGAGTAGGTGCTACATAACGGTCTGCTATATTTGCTATTTGAAGTTCTGCCTCTAGTTCTGTTCTGTTAGAGTAATACCAATGGACAAAGGCTTCAATGTCGTCAATTTCATGTATTGGAGATGTATATGCCCCAGTAACTTGCTGGGCTATGGCCTGATTTACAGTTTCATAATTTTCTAAAACATATAAAGTTGCTTCCAGACTATCTGCACTGAATTCTTGGGATTTTATAATTACTTTCTTTGAGTCAGGAGTTATGGTTATAACTTGACTTCCATACTCTCTAGCAGTTCTTAATCTAATTAAAGACATAATAAATTCATTATCTCCGTTAATAGCGCCATCATATGCTCGTCCAAATAATTCTTCATCAACCTCTATCAGATGTTCTAATAATTCATAATCTAGATTTTTAGGAGTAGCTCTAAATTGATTTCTAAAACTTGTATTTCTTAATAATAAGGCAAGTGCACCAGATTCTTGTTGAGCTAATGTTGATCTAGATGATGGTTTGTTAATAATTTGATCTAGATTTGGAAGTTCTTCATATAGTATATCTCCCCACCCCATGTTGAAAGCAGTGCCCCATAAATCTAGGAAGTCAGTCCTTGTTAACATCATAGCCCTTTCTTCAGTTCTATTACTGGGTTGATTAAAGATATCAAAATAGCTTGCTTGAGCATTTTCATCATCTGTTAAACCTTCAATCCTCTTTACTGCAGCAGGCAGTCTTTGAGATAAAATTGTACCTCTTTTTATTCTCTGTACATATTCTTTGAATTGTCCAGATTCGGCATGATCATTAAATTCTTGCGAATGTATATGGCGCATAACTGAATAGTGTAATGAATCAACATCTTCTAAATGTCTTAGACCAAAAAAAGTATAACCATAGGTAGTCACTGCTAAATCTAGATATGCTCCATTTTCTACTGCTTGTTTTTTAGTTTTTAGATATGCAGTTTTATCTCTTCTGATTTTTCTTCTTATTTCATCTATTAAAAATAAGAATTCTACCTTCATATTAATATTGTCAGTAGGTGGCGGTTCTGGATAAGTGTAATCTCGTGCTAGGATTGCAAGTGCTTCCCCTCTATATTTATCCGTAAAAAAGGCATCTAAATCAAAATTAAGGCCATAAGCTAGATACCCGCCATTAATTAGAGTTGGAATATGATCAGATTCTGCTTCCTCAATCATTTGAAGTAATTCTTCTTGACTGAAATCCGCATCATCTCGACCAGGTTGGTCATGATCAAGCATATGAGCACGAAGTTCAGGACCCACTCCTAAAAATGTTAATTTTTCTTCTACAGTATCAGAATCAGACCATCTATCAAGTAATTCATCACTTATACCTGCATGTGGATTTAATGTTTCGTATACTCTAATCCCTTGAAGTTTGACTCTTGTTCCAAAACCATCAAATAGCCTATAAGGTACATTAATCCCAGTAGTTACAGATGTCACTAAATAAGTCATATCAGCCCTAACAGGGTCTCGCTCACTAGGATCTTCCGAAGCCATAGCGGCCGCAATCTTTTCATTTAATCCCCCTGCATTTGCCAGGCTTAATCCAAATTGTCTTAATTCAGGGAAACTAAAAAAATGTGATTTTAAGGAATCATAAGGATTTTTTCCATGAGTCCTTATTGCGTCTGCAATTATTACGTAAATATCATGAACATTTGGAGACAATCCAAAAAACTCATCAGGAAATACTCTAGTATATTCTTCAACACTCAGTTCCATTCCCATTGATTTAGTAATTCTACTTTCGTCAGGTATATCGTCAATAGTTCTATTTAGTAAATCAGATAAATCTGGAAGGCCCATTGCATCAAAGAAATTTACATCTATCAAAGTATGAGAAGGTGTTACAAATTCAACTTCTTCGAAAAATTCTGCTAGTGCTTCACTCATTTTAATTTTAAATTATATTTTACTACTAGAAGGGACTGTCATTTTTAAATATATCTTATTAGAATTTATTAACTTAAATCTATATTTTTATTTTCTTTTATCTCTTTTTTAGTTAAACCAACTAATTCGTGAGGGAATATAATCCATTTGTCAGTTTCTTTCAAATAGAAATCTGGTTTTAAGTTTGTTAAGTTTTTGGTTGGTTTATAGTAGATTGTTGCTACCTTGATTTGTTTTGGATAATTTTCTTTTAATTTATTTTTTAATGATTCTAAAACTGATTTTATAGTTAAGCCAGTGTCGAAAACGTCGTCTACTATCAACAATTTATTTTTCTTGGTTACTCGCTCTAAGATATAACCTAAATTATGAACTGTGATGTTTGCTTTTCTTTTGTCTATTCCTGGATTGTAGCCAGAAGTGCGGATAGCAATGTGATCTGTTTTAATTTTTTTATATTCTAGATATTCTTGGACTGCGATTCCTACTGGTGTTCCGCCTCGCCAGATTCCAATTAAAAAATCTGGTTTGAATCCAGAATCGAAAATCTTTTTTCCTAAATTAAATGCGCCTTCCAACAGATCTTCAGGATTAATGAATAACTTTTCTTCCATGCTGTAAGAAATATGACTTATCTTTTATATGGTTTTCTTATTCTTGATACACTTGTTCTTGAGCAATCTCCTTTAACTTTATCATAATCTTTTCTTCCCATTGTCTTGCTCTTTCTTTTGTAAAGCCTTCCATTGCTCCAATTTCTTTCAAGGTCATTGGCTCATTTCCATCTAAACCATATCTATAAGTTAATATTCTTCTTTCTCTTTCAGTCAAACGATCTAAGAAATAACCTACTTCATTCTCTAGCTCCAAAGACCTAACTCCTCTGGGTATCAATCCCTGTTCTTCTGGATCTTGTATGGGCTGAGAAACTGGGTTTTTATGGTGGAAATCGTCCTCATTTTCGCTCATTTCTTCTAAAGATAGGGTGTTTGATGCACTTCCAGCAATCATAATTTCTTTGATTTTTTCTTCAGTATACTGTTTCATTCCAGCTTCCTGCATAAATTCAGCTAATTGGAGGTAAGATGGATCTATGCCGTGTTCCTTGAAATACTGATCTGTGGCTTTTTGTATCTTACCTAGCATTCCATGAATGTATGCAGGTAACCTCACGGTTTTTGCTTTTCCCTCAATACTTCTTTGAATTGATTGCCTAACCCAATGTATAGCATAAGTACTGAATTTAAATCCCCTGGTTAAATCAAAATCTTCAATAGCCCTCATTAATCCAATATTGCCTTCATGAAGTAAATCTTCTAAAGACACAACGGCATTTGTTTTTCTCCTATATGCTAATGCCATTTTCATAACAAGTCTCTGGTTGGATTTTACCATTACTTGTCTTGCTGATTTATCTCCAGCTTCTATTCTAAGAAAATAATCTATCTCTAGTTGTCTAGTTAGAAGGGGATATTCTTTAGTTAAATGTTCTGTTAGGTAAAATGGATTTTTTTGGGAATTGCCTGAGTATGTCATTATAAGATGTTAAGACATTAATTTTATAATGACTAAAGAAAAATTTTCGGGCTTTATTCTTCCATATGAGCATTTGTTCTTTCAACTAATGCTTCTAATCCATCTAACAATTCATCATGCTTAACATCCTCATCTACATGATCAATAAATTTTTCAACAAAATAGAAGGCTGGTTCAACATGGAGCTGCCAAAAATATTCTCCTTGTTCAATTTGATCTCTTCTTGCTGTAATTTTGTTTCTATATCCACTTATATTTCTGAACTCTTGAGCAACAACATCTGCGAACTCTAAGGTTTTTGCTAATAGATCTAATGCGTGCTCTTTTAATCCTGGTTCGTAAGATTTATTTAATTCAATTATATCATTATATCTTTCAAAAAAAGAAGCTATAGGGTCATATTGTGCTCTTGTGATGTAACCTTTCCCTCCAGCATGAGCTAATACAGAAGCACAAAAATTCTTACCATAAGTTAAAAAAGTAGAAGAAGGGCTTGTATCAGATGCATCGCCTATTCTTTTGTCAGAGTATACTGTCTGAGCTTTTTCTAAAATTGCTTGACATTCATCTCCGGTTATTGTTTCAGTTACCATTATACTACTAAGAAAGTGGATTCTTTTTTTAAATCTTAATATTGAGTTATTTTGTGAAAAGAATAAGGTTAATTTCTAAGATTATAATTTCTTAACCCGTAAAATTCATGCTAAGCTTTTTAAAGCTATATTCAATACTTAGAGTAAAATGTTAAGAACTATAATTGAAGCACATGACAGAACAGATGTTGTAAGTAAAGCAGATAGGATGGAAGGTACTCCAGGTTTTACATCACAACCAGATGTATCTGATTTTGGCAGTATGAGTTATGGTATTCCTTATATTGGAAGGGAACCAGCAATGAACTACTTTCATCAAATGCTTAATGATCATGCACATAGATAGTAAGCTAATAGCCTTGACAAACAAAATCAAGGTCTTTAATTTTTTTTTCTTTTTTAAACAAACTTTTTCAATATCTTTTTAGTTATCTCAGTATACATTTCTCCTCCATAAAAACCGTAAGCTTTATAAATGGGAGAATCAATAAATAATATGGGTTGGGGGTTGGTTTATTTGAGAAACAATACAATAAGTGACATGAGAAGTAAGACCTTAGACTATATTGATGTTAGGGGTAACATCTTTAGTCATAGGCAAATAGAATACAAACACGGACTTGTTTTTATGAGAATGAAGACAAGGAAGATTAGGAATAGTTAACTTTTTCTTTTCCTAACTTGTATTTAGAACTAAATTACAACATATATCTAGGTAATAGATTAATTGATTTTTCTCTACAATAGGTATAACATCTCCTTAAGTACTCTTCAACTCCTAAAGACCTACCTAAAACATCCATTGCAGCTAGTTGTGCCCTTCTGCTTATTGATAAGTTATCTGTTCCTTGGTGTCTTATTGTGTATAAACTATCTACAACATCTAATTCAACCAAACCTTCTATAGTTCTAATATGCATTATAGATCCAAATCTCTTTCCAGAAACATCAGACTTTACAAAACGGAGCGGATAGAATCTCGTCCAAGTAATTGAAGTATGATCTACATCTATATGAAGTGTTGCTTCTCCAGTCATACTTTTTCCAAAATAATAGTGAACATCTTTTTCACCAGAATCACCAGTATTTTCAAAAGCCATCTCCACTGTTAATCCTTCATCAAATACTCTCTGAGGTGTTCTTTTAGTCAAACTATCTAATCCCATGGCATAGTAGAATGAATTTTTCTTTAAAAACTTTATTCATGTATTTGGCCAGTCTTTTCTTAAATTTTAAATATGATTAGATGTTGTCTAATCAATATGAGTCTTAGAGATAAAGTAAGGCAATTAGCACCACATTATGGTGATCTAGCTTTTATTACAGCGACCGGAGTTCTAAGGGAACCAATTAATTATGGGTTAGGTTTAATACATCCAGATTTGGGTATGGATATTGGGTCATTGGAAGGATTGCATAGTACAATTGATGCTATAGTTAGATTGGCATTGCCATTAGTTTATGGTTTAGGGCATGAGATTGTTCAGGCTGGAAAGAATGAAAATGATGATCTTATTGCATCTACAGCTAAAGGAATTGGAAGTAGTGTAGCAAGAACAGTAAGAACTTTATCATTTTATATGATCTCTCTGGACATGCCTATGAGTGTAAATGGAGTATTAATGGCAACTTCTGCTTTAATGGATTATGGAAGGTCAAATAGTCCTATTAGAGAAGTGCCTGGATATGTTAAGGGGAAACTAACTGAAATCATATAATGCAGTAGGATATTGCAGATCTGGTCTTGTTTCTATTGGGGTGAATGCTTGTTGTTCTAACCTAGATATTGCGATGTTTTTAACATCAGAAATAGCACTACACAATCTTGCAGCATTATCTAATCTTAAACCTAGAGTCATGCTTCTTTCTATATGCCTATAAGCTAAGTTGAAATGGTCTGTGATATCTTGCTGTGTATAAGTACCAGATGTCCAGAAAAGATCTACGCCCCAGATATCTTTAGGAGGAACTGCAATTGCTTCACCGTATTCTCCACGCAGTAGGAATATGATAGAATTTGGTGAATCTAATCTTAATGGAGTGTGAACAGATACATCTAAAGTAGTGTTATCTGAGTAAGTAACTAGTATATTACCATTATCTTGGTGAGATGGCCTTGAAGAAGTTGCTTTTCTAAATCTGCAGTCTTCTACTTGAGTTCTTCTTGTTAGTTTCATAAGTGTAGAATTAAATATTGAGTTATAAAGTTAATTGAGAATTAATAAAAAAATATATGTGAACTTTTAAAAAAGGATAAAGGCTACAAGGGTAATGGATTTAACAGATATTCCCGAAGATACTGTTGTATTTAGTTACAGAGGTCAATTAGAAGAACTACTTGAAACTAAATCTCTACCTAAAGGTTTTAGGAAAAGATTACGAGAAGGCAGATTAGATTTATTTAATAATCCAAGACTTCAGGTTGCTCTTAGGAAAGATAATCTAGTAAGAATTCTAGCTAAACATGAAGTTCCTATTCCACTTACAGTTCATAATTCAAGAACATATTCCCACATATATGGTCCTGATCACACTGGAAAGTACCATAGTGATTCAGAAATTGTAAGAGGAGATGAGCCAGTGAGAGATGAAGAAGTTCTGTCTGATTTATTATGTCCAAGAGATAATGAATTTTTTATGGTAAAAGGTATTAGTAGTCATAATGCAGAACAAATAGGGCAGATGCAAAAGGGAAGTTTTCCAGTTGCATTTATTGCTCGTAATACTCTAGCTCAAGAATTTATATATCCCCCTTTTGAAGATGGAAAGATTAGAGAATTAAGATTTCTTATAGTTAATGGAGATATTGTGGATGTAATTCCAAGACAAGCTAATTTACCTGTTTTTGATGATGGAGGGGACCCCGTAAGAATAATTACATCTAAATACCAACTTTATGCTGCATGGGTTCTTAATGAGGGATTACCTAAAGCATTTAAAGATTATTATGAAGCTGCAAAAGAAACTGCGCTTCAAGCATATAAAGCTGTTAAAGTGAGTTATCACGATCAAAAAGTCGGTAGAGTTCTTAGAACTCCTCATGATTCTTTTGATTGGGCTTGTGTAGATATTATTTTTGATCGAAATGGAAATCCTAGAGTGTTAGAGGTGGATACTAATCACGACATTTCAAATCCATTATTGATTAATAGAGATCTAAGAGATGAGGTTTTTGATGTATTATCCCAATATGTTGGAAAGAGGCATTTATTAATTGTAGAACAAAAAGATGATCAACCCATTGGAGAAACTACTGCTGGTTTATTATCATTATTAATGGGGTCTGAAGAATTTTATAGAGTCTCTAAAGGAGCGACTAGATCTTCTCAAGATCTTATGTTTGACCTTCTTAGAGCGGAATTAGAAACTAGAGGGGTAAATAGCACACAGATAACATATAGCTCAATCCCCACAAGAAGAGATAAATACAAGTTGGTATCTTAATTTATTAAAAATAAAAGAAAAAAAAGAGGCTTATTTAGCCTTTCCTAGAATCCTAAAAACTTTTGTACCGCATTTACCACAAACTCCTTTCATTGCATTCATGCCGTTCTTCATAGTAACTTCTTCACCATCTTGGATTTCTACTTGCTTTCTACATTTCATACATCTTCCTTCTGCCATAATTCCCACCTCGGAATAGTTGTTATATTTACCCTAATATGTATATTATAGATGATTTATCAAATAGTACTATATAAATCTTTGCGAATTTTTGGGCAAAAATAGGCTACTAGTGAGTGCTAATTCAATAATTTTATATACTTAGATCATTTATAAAGGGATGGATATAAATGCCAAAAAAACAAATAAAGAGGAGTTCTGAGCTTGTTAAGTTGAGGAAAGAACATAAGAAAATTATTTCTCAGGAAAGGGCTGATAGGAAAAATCTAGAGAAGAAAAACCAAGAGCTTATTGAAAAGACTATAGAACTTACTAAGCTTAAGACACAGATAGAAATGCAGCATTCTGAATTACAAAGATCATATAAGGAGATTCATGAGTTATTGCAAATGAAGACTGATTTTATGAATCAGGCTGCTCATGATTTGAGGACTCCTTTAACGCCGTTAGTAACATTAGTGCCTTTGATTAAGGACAAGGTAAAGGATAAACAAGTTCAGAAAGATTTGAAAATAGTTGAGAACAATATTGGTTATTTAAGGGAGTTAGTAGAAGAATTAGTAGAGCTTGTTAAAGCTGGAAGGGAGAAATATAATGAAAAATTTGAGATGACTGCATTAAATGGTGTTATTGAAAAAATACTAGGTAATGTTGATCATTTGTTAAAAGAAAAGAAGATTAAGGTAGTGAGGAGTTTTAACAAGGTTCCAAAAATACATGTTAATAAGTTGAGAGTTACTGAGGTTCTGCATAACTTGATTGCAAATGCTATCAAGTTCTCTAATGATGATGGAAATTTAGAAATTAGTTTAAAGAAAATGGATAATTTTATATATTTTAGAATCAAAGATAATGGGATTGGAATGTCTAAAAAGGCAATAACTCAAATATTCAATCCTTTCTATAAGGCAGATAAATCAAGACATACAGAAGGGACTGGTTTGGGCCTTACAATCTGTAAAAGGATAGTAGAAGGTTACCATGGTAAGATTTGGGCAGAGAGTAAGGGAGTGGGAAAAGGGAGTGTGTTTCACATTAAGATTCCAATTATAGAAAAGAGGAAATAATGGCAAAAACTACTAAGTATACTATATTGGTTGTTGATGATAATCCTGATTTGATATTTAGTATTGAAGAAGGATTTAAGGCTGTGGGTAAGAACCTTAAGGTAATTAGTGCCAATAGTGGTAAGAGTTGTTTAGAGGTTTTAAGAACACAAAAACCTGATGCTATTTTATTAGATATTATGATGCCTGGAATGGATGGCTGGGATGTTCTAGCTAAAGTTAAGGCAAATAGAAGTACTGAGAAAATTCCTGTTATTTTTTTAACTGCTAAGACAGATCCTATCAGTGTTGGAATGGGTAAGTTGTCTGCTGCTGAGTATATAGAGAAACCGTTTGACCTTAAAGATTTAAAGAGAAAAATTGAAGCTGTGATTAAAAAAAATAAAGCAAAATGAAAAAACAAGTATTTTGGTTGATTTTTCTGGTTTTGTTTATTTTTAATGCTATAAGTGTGTTAGGGGATCAGCAGATAGTTGATATAGATGTGTTAAGAAGTGTTGCGTTGCCTTTGCACATTATAGAGATTATTTTGGCTGTTTTTATCTGTGTGATGGCTTTGAAGTTTTTTCAATTAACAAAACCGTTTAATTTGTTTTTGTTGATATATATTGCATTAGGTTTCTTTTTAATTAATGCATTGCTTTATGTGTTGTTGTATACTGAAAGTTTATTTGGATTAAGGTTAAGTTTTTTGAATGTTTATCTTGGTGGAAGATTTTCATTAATAGCAATGCTTACATCTATGGGTTATATGTTTGTATATGTCTATATTATAATTAAGAAGAGACATCCTGAGTTTAAGGTGTAAATATTTCTAGAATTTCTTGAATGCTGTTTATTTCAAAGTCAGAATCAACCTTGCCTACCTTAATGTTGCCGTATCTCGCGAAACAGGTTTTTATTCCTAGTTTTTTAGCTCCTTTAATATCTCGTTCTGGCCTGTCTCCTACCATTAAGCATTGTTCTGGTTTTAATTTAAGTTGTTTTAGTGCGACTTTGAATGGCTTAGTAGATGGCTTTAGTGTTTTAGTGTCTTCAAATGTTACTACAATGTCAAAGAAGTTTGTTAATTTCATTGAAGCTAAGCGTAAGTAAGCTTTTAATCGTGGTGCGTCTGAGACAATAGCTAGCTTTAGGTTTTTGCTCTTGAGTTTGTATAGGACTTCTAACACCCTAGGATATGGTTCTAAGAATCCAGCACGTACTTTTCTGTAGGCAACAATTCCATTTGCAAGAATATTGTAATCTAGATTGTTAGTTGTTTTTAACAGAAATTTTTGGAAGATTCTAGGGTCTTCTAGGCCATGGATTCCATAAAGGTTGAATAAGTTATCCATTGCAATGTCTTTGTTGACATCTAACCCTGCGTCAATCATTGCGTTAATGGCAGCTTCACAACTTATTCGTTTGAATTTCATGAAATCTATTAATGTGTTGTCTAAGTCGAAAATTACTGCTTTTATCATAGTATTTTAGAATTAGATTTGTAATATAAAGTTAACTATAAAAAATAGGACTGATTACTTTAGAGAATGGAATATATGAGAGAGTTAGCAGGGAGAGTTGAGAGGGTACAGTTAACTAGAGAATTAAGAAAAGGGACAGCTGTGGGTAACTTGAATGGATTATTGGTTAATGTTGCAAATGGTGCACCTTATGTTCCTGGTGAAGCTTTAGTTAGATTTGATTTACGTGATGAGGCTGCATTAAGAGGTAGGGCGCCTATGGCATCTTTTATATCCCTTTATTCTCCTGAGATACCAAGAAGTCTGGGGTTTGATGAGTATATTCATTATGCAACTTGGACACATGAAATGGAATCGGGGATTGAAATTCCACGAAAGGAAGAAATATGGAAATATTTTGCTGCAGGAAGTATGAATTTTTACTTTTTTTTAATGGATAGATTTACAAATAATCAAGGGAAATATAAAGTTAATAGAAGGGGTGAGATAAGTAGCCGTAAATCTACTCTTCCTAGAATTATTCGGGCAGAACTTCCAGATCCAAGACATTCAACTAGGGTGTTGGTGGGAGAAGGTGATGATTCTGCTGAGAGGATAAGAGAGGAAATTGAAAGGCAGGGAATGGTTGCTTTAGAATTAGAGAGTTTGGTTTAGTTCTAATGTACCATATTGCCAAACTTTAAATATAGATTCTTCCAGAAAGGAGATATTAGTAGGTAATATAGTAAAAAAGAGGTAAAGTTTGGTTAGCGAACAGCTTAAGGTATGGATTGAGGAAAGAAAGAGGGCTGGTTATACTAACGAGCAGCTTAAGCACTGGCTCGTTAATATGAGATATCTTACTGCAGGAGAGTTTGATGAGTATATTCACGGGAAGAAAAGTAATTATTCTAATTTAACTATATTTATTGTGTTAGGTGTTGTTTTGTTATTAGCAATAATGATGTTTTTGATAACAACAGCAAGAGTTGGGTCTTTAGAAGGTAAAATTACTGAGAGGCTTGATAGTTTTGGTGCAAGGATTGCTTCTGATAAATCTGAGTTAAATGATAAAATTGAAACTTCAGTTGATGATTTAAGTGATTTTAGTTCTGCTAAGTTTGCAAAAATAGAGAGGTCGTTAAGTAATGTAACATTTGAGTTGAGGAAGACAAATGGCAAAGTTAGTATTATTGCTAATGAGGTTGATATAGCTGCTTCTAAATTAGATGAAGTTGAGACAGGACTGGAAGGTATAACTGAGGATATATTTGATGTTAGGAAAGAAATAGAAGGTTTTGAGAGAGGTATTGATAATGCGATTGATTCTGTTGTTAAGATAGATGTTTTGAATATAACAACAGATGGAAGTTATGAAAAAATATCAACGGCAAGTGGTGCTATAGTTGATCCAAAAGGGTATGTATTAACAAATAGGCATGTGTTAAATACATTGACTTATGATAATAACGGGATGCATGATTTTAGAATCAATATTACATTTTTCGGAGGTACTTGGAAGAATGCAAGTGTGTTTGGGGCAGATATTGATTTAGATATTGCTGTGCTGTTGATCGATGGTTCTGGAAGTTATGATGAAATCAAGTTTGGGAATTCTAATGCATTGCAAGAAGGTACTGAAGTTGTTGCATTAGGCCATCCGGTTGGATTGGACTTTACAGCAACAAAAGGTATTGTTAGCAGTGGAGACCATAGAGAATTAGATTATAATGGTGACGGTGAAAAAGAAGAATATATTCAAACAGATACTGCCCTTAATCCTGGTAATTCAGGAGGTCCTTTAATTAATAAGGATGGAAGATTAGTTGGAATTAACACATTAAAGTTTGCAGATAATTTTGAAGGTTTAGGATTTGCAATTCCTTCAAATGCTGCTAAAGAAAGTTTTAGAGCAATCAAAGATCCACCTCCAGCTAGTTCTTAGAAAATGAATCTGTTTCCGACAAGATGAAAATTATCAGGGTGAGTTAAATCTAGATTTTCTTCTGGTTCTGGCGGAGGTTCCCAAATAACACGTTCAACAAACATCAAGGTTGTTTCTATTGAACCATCTTGTCTTTTAACATGTTTAACAAAATCATCTGGTCTGGTAGTTTCTGCAGTTTCTTCGTCACTAACAACACCAAATCTTCTGTGATGGTGTGGATTTCTTGGATCATAATTATAAGATGCTCCTGTGGGAATTATATCTCCTCTGTTTAAGAAATTTTTAACATAATCATGTAAGAAATTTAATGGAGCGTCCTGCTCAAAGCCATGCATGAAGATCCTGTATAAGGTTTGTTCAAGTTCTTCTAATGCTTTGAAATCTCTGTCCGAGGCAGTTTGTCTAATCCAATTTTGAATTGAACCGATAGAATCAGGTTGACCATAATCAGGTTCCTCCCTTAGAAGGCCATAACCTGTTCCCTTATAACCTTTAACTGTATCCTGGACAATTTGATAAATCCCTCCTTTATTTTCAAAAACTTGTCTGCCCCTCCTTGTTTGATGCACTCTTCCAACTTTGATATTGATATTATCTCCACTATTTACTTGAGCATTTCCTTCATAATCTACTGCTTGTTCTAACATTGCCCTATCTTGTTCTAGATGTTCTGTACCTGGACCATTCCACCATTTAACAGAATAAACAGAACCTGTATGGGTGTCAGGAGTATAACCATAAAAATCTAGAAATGCATGAACAAAACCTTGTTCATCTTGAGGTTTGTTTAGGCGAGCTTGAGGTATTACTCTTCCTGTACCTTCTCCATTTACAAAGCACGATGCTTCATAACTCATTTGGAGATCTAATCCAACATTCCACTCAAATGCATAACCTTTTGTAAAGTTTGTTCTTAATGTTGCGTCCATGTACTATGTAATTAATCTATTGTTATAAAGGTAATTGTTATCAATAAACACAAAATTACTTAAATAACTTCAACCGAAATTAAAGTCTAGAAATAGTATTTATATATGGATATTATACTAACATATGGTGATTACAAATGAATAAAAATAACATAATTATTGGAATGATTTTAGGTTTGATAGTGTTAATTACAGCATGTACAGAAGTTATCGTAATTCCAGATGGTGACTCTGGAGAAGTTGTTGTTGGAGAGCCGACTTATGAATTAAAGAAGTTTGGTTCTTTGAGTGAGTTAAAGAGTTATTTGAAGAATTCTGAAGTAAGTGGAGATGGGATTGATGATTTCGGCGGGATTGGATTTGGTGCAGGTTTGAGGACTACTGTAGCATTTGCAGAGTCAGCTGATAGTTCTATTGGAGCGCCAATGGCAAAGTCAATTGAATCCAGTGCAGTTGATTATTCAGAAACCAATGTTCAAGTTAAGGGTGTTGATGAGGCAGACATTGTGAAGAATGATGGAAAGTATATCTATATGATTTCTGATGGTAAATTGGTGATTGTTGATGCTTTTCCTGCAGAGGGCGCTGAGAAGGTAGCAGAGTTTGAAGTTGAGGGCAGAGCAAGAAATCTATTTGTGAATGGAGATAGAATGGTTGTGTTTACTGATGACAATGAAAGAGTTTATACAATTCCTAGATTTGGAATAATTCCAAGAGAGAGGTATAATCAAGTAACTAAAGCTTTGATCTATGATATTAGTGACAGGGAATTGCCAACTTTAGTTGAAGAGTATTCTGTTTCTGGATGGTATTACGATTCTAGAATGATAGAAGATCAAGTGTATATGATTACTAATGATAATGTGTATTATTATGGTGATGTTGTAAGTCTTCCAGTTGTAAGGGAATCTGGGAATGTTGTTGTGAAACCAGATATATTCTACTTTGACAATCCAGAGACTAATTACAACTTTAACACAATTGCTTCTTTTAACATAAAAGAAGAGAATGAGATTAATGCAGAGACTTATATGATGGGCTATGGAAATACTTTATTTGTTTCAAAAGATAATATCTATATTGCTCATAAAAAGAATCTACCATATAACTATTATAGAGAGAATAATGAACAAAGATTCTATGAAGTTGTAGTTCCATTATTGGATTCAAGTATTAAGGCTAAGATTAACAGCATTAAGGGTGATAATAGTTTGAATTCAGTAGAGAAATGGGATAAGATCTCTGTTGTTATTGAAGGTATGTACAATAACATGGAAGATGAGGAGAAGGAATTATTTGTTGATAAAATGAATGATGCAATAGAGGAATATGAAATTAAGTTAGAACAAGAAAGAAGGAAAACTATAATTCATAAAATCTCTATTGATGATGGTGAGATTGAGTATAAGGCTCGTGGAGAAGTAAAAGGTCATTTATTGAATCAGTTCTCTATGGATGAACATGATGGAAATTTAAGGGTTGCAACAACCACTTTTATCTTTAGAAGAGATTCAACAATGTACAATAATGTGTTTGTGCTTGATGAAGATCTAGATGTGATTGGTGAGTTAGAGGATATTGCACCTGATGAAAGGATTTTTTCAACTAGATTTATGGGAGATAGATTGTACATGGTGACGTTTAAGCAAATAGATCCATTGTTTGTAATTGATTTAAGCAATCCAAGAAATCCGGAAATCTTAGGAGAGTTGAAGATTCCAGGATTTAGTGATTATCTGCATCCTTATGATGAAAATCATATAATTGGAATTGGTAAAGATACAACAGCAAATGAGTTTGGTGGAGTTACAACTGGCGGTGTAAAGTTGGCTTTGTTTGATGTATCTGATGTAGCTAATCCAAAGGAAAAAGCTAAGTTCATAATTGGAACTAGTGGTTCAGACTCAGAAGCATTGAGAGACCATAAAGCTTTCTTGTTTGATCTAGAGAAGAACTTATTGGTTATGCCAGTTAATGAAGTCAAGGAAAGAGTCTATGATGAATCTAGAGGTTATTATAGATGGAATACTTGGCAAGGAGCTTATGTCTTTACATTAACTGAAGAAGGATTTGAGGTAAAGGGAACAGTGACTCACTCAACTGAAGAAAATAGTAGAAGGTATTATTACAGAGGTCTTGAGACTTTGAGGAGATCATTGTACATGGATAATGTACTTTATACCATCTCTGAAGCAAAGATCAAGATGAATGATCTTGATACTGTTGAAGATATCAATGAAGTTGAGATCTCAACTGAGAAAACTAGGGGCATATCTTCAGGAGTTCCGTTAGTTGAGCCAGAAGTCTTAATTGACTAATTTTTTTCTTTTTTCTTTTTAATAAAGCTTTTTAAAGTATTATTCGTTATTTTTCTTAAATGGATACTATAGACTTAGCTCGTGAGGAATTAATATACAGAATATTTAGTAAGCTGAAAGACTATTCGGCAGATAGATTTCCATTAAGAAGGTTGCCATTGACTAGGTTAGAAGATGATAACTTATCCGAATTATATAGATTTGTTATGGCAGATCCAGATAGTCCTGTTGAAGGTTTAATCCGGCCAAGTACTCCTTTAACAATAATGAGAGGAGGTAAAGAGTACAAACAAGCTATGGCAGATTATATTGGCCTTGAATTTGAGCTTTTAGATACGCCACTTTCATTATTGGAAGCACTTGCAAATTATATGGAAAGAAATCAAAAAAATGGAAGATAGATATTCAAGGCAGATTAAATTGATAGAAGAAAAAGGTCAGGATAAGTTAAAGGAGGCTAGAGTTTTAATAGTTGGAGCTGGAGGTCTTGGTAGTGCTGTTGCTCTTTATCTTGCTGGGGCTGGTGTTGGTGAAATTGGAATAGTGGATTATGATGTTGTTGAGGTTTCTAATTTACAAAGGCAAGTAATTCATGATACTGATTCTGTTGGCAAGAAGAAAACTGAATCTGCAAAGGAAAGGTTAAAAAAACTAAATCCTGAAATAAAGATCAATGAAATTGATGAAAAAATAAGTTATACAAATGGATTTGATATTATAAAAAATTACGATATTGTTGTTGATGGGAGTGATAATTTAGAGACAAGATATGCAATTAATGAAATTTGTGTAAAATTGAATAAACCAATTGTTTATGGGGCAGTGTTGAGGTTTGAGGGTCAAGTAGCTGTGTTTAATTATAATAAGGGGCCTTGTTTGAGATGTTTTTTGACTGAGGTTCCTATTGATTCTGATAAGTGTGAGGAGGTTGGTGTACTCGGTTCAGTGGTTGGGACAATTGGAACATTGCAAGCAACTGAAGTGGTAAAGATAATAATTGGTGAAGGTGAAATTTTAAGTGGGAAATTACTTTCTTATAATGGGTTGAGTTCTAAGTTTGAAACAATAAACATAAATAAAAGAAGTGATTGTAAAATTTGTAATAATTAAACTAACATATCCAGATGTATTGGCCTATCATCTTCTTCTTGAGAATAAGGGTGTTTTGGATTTTTGGGTTTATTCGACTCATCAGATGATTCATGAACTTCAGGTTCTGATCTTAATCCTGTTTTTGGCAAGAATAGATCAGTAACATCTGCCTCTAATTGTTCATATCTTGCTTCTACAACAGACAAAACTTCAAGAAATTCTGTAGGAGTGATATGGCCGTATGTTTGCGACTCACCAATATAATCATCTACTCTTCTTTTTGATCTTCTAATTCTTTCTTTAAAATCCCTAATATAACTCATCCTTCTTGAATCACTTAAGGTTTCAACTAACATTAAATGAGTTGGATTCTGAAGAACTCTCCTTATATCTCGTTCTTCAATGTCTAAAGTTCTATGGATTCCAACATAGCTGTGTGATTCATAGGCTCCTGGTGTAGGGGCTACTAATATATCAACTGATCTAGGTGATCTGAAAGGTAATATTCTCATTTTATATATAAATAAGTATTTTATGTTTTTAAATGTTTACTCTATAAAATATATATTATATTCTACACCTTATAAATCCGAAAATGTTTCGATTCTTAATATTTAAGATGTTCTAGTTAATTCTGTTTTTTCGTCTTGTGGGAATCTTGGATCGTCAGTGTTACCTAAAACTAATGCATTATCCTCCATAGTTATTACGTCAATATCTCCATTTCCTGTTAACAAACTATGTGAACGGAAAGCATAAACTGGACATGGATCTCTTGGGTTAATAGCATTTAAATCAAGATTAATTGCTATTGTAGGTTCTGAAATTCCCATATCATACATTTCATTAAGATAATCAAATAATCTTTGAGTGTCTTTGCCATATAGACTTTTAATCACTGGATGATTTTTAAGTTCTGTAGGTAATAACTGATGTCCCAGAAAAGATTCTTGTAAATCTGCCCTATAAAATGGATTTCCTACAAACTCATGTTTAGCTTCTCTTAAATCTAGTCCGCTATCCGATCTAAATTCCTCGATTAAATCAAACCAATCAGCAACATCTCCGAAAATTGCTAGATCGTCGATAAAGATAACACAATCAGAAGAATCAAAATCTCTTCTTAACCAATATGCTCTTTGGTTTGGGTCACCTGAACTGATTGCTTCTAATTGACCAGTTAATATTTGATCCATAGACATTGGTGTGATACCACAATCCATAAGAAGATCAACAGAATCTATATAAGGCCCATTAACATTAATAGGAGGTTCGTATCCACCCACAATAGGGTAATCTGTCATTTTAATAATAGCCGTGCAGTAAAGCAAATCTTGAAACTGGTTTTTGTCTTTTTGGTTTTATTGGAGGATCAAATTCTCCGTTGTTGTATCGTACAACATCGTAACCTAGGTAAAGTTTTTGATCAACTTTTAGATACCAGTTTCTTGACTTTTGTCTATCTGAAAGTTCTTCTTGCTCTAGTTCGTGTGCAATTTCATATCTTATTCTGTTTAGTTTCCTTCTTTTTTTTGCTGTTTCTTTTAGCCATTGATTTGGTGAGTCGTGTGGAATTTCAAATTGCAAAGGTTTTGACTCAGTAACTTCAAAGATTAATGGTTTAGATTCAATATTTGACTTTTCAAAATAAGAGCAAGAGCTAAATAAAAATAAAAAACTTAATCCAATTATTAATATGATAATATTTCTTAACATTTCATAGTAGAATAATCAATATTTGTTTATAAAAGTATATTATACAAAAAACTTGAATAATAAGAAAGTAATTATTGGGATTAGAATCAACATAGCCTGGGAATTCTTTTTTCTTACCACTTCAATGAAATCAAATTTCTTAATTTGGTTTAGGTACATCATGAGGATTGTGATTACAAAGTTTGACATTATGACGAAGTAAGTAAATGCCATGAATTTATCAGCAAAAGTCAAATAACCTAGTGGTGGGAGTTGGTTGATTATTGCGATATGGAAAACAACAGAGGCAACTAGGGCAGAGGATGTAACTGCCAATCTTATTCCTACGTTTTTAATGCCAATAATTGTGCTTAATAAAATGATTATGATAACAAATAATGGAGGTAGAAATGACTTGAGGAAAGTACCTACTGATTGTCTAGAAATGTTTATGTTAAATGTAAATCTTGAATATGTTTCATCATATACAGAATAATGGTGATTGTCAACAATAGCAGACCAGTCATCTATATTCCATCCTGGGAAGTTAATTGATTCTTCTATTCCACTTTCTTTTACAAATGAGTTATAAGTTACATCTTCTATGGTATTCACATTATCTTCTACTATAATTTGGATTGTCCTTTCATCGAAAGGGTATGCTCTTAGATCTATAGGGCTGTTGAGTTCAGCAAATATTCTGTAGAACTTTTCATTTGGTTCATCTATAATATTAGTTATAGTTTTAGCACGGCCGTTCATGAATTCAAATGTGTCAACAGGGCATGCTTGCTCGCAATACATTGAGAGGTAAAAGTCTGCAGTAAATTCTCCTGTTTCAAGATCTATTTGACCTAGATCAAGAACATAGAGAGACATATCAATATTTTGTGCAAATGAAAGTGGAATAAGTAATAGAAATAATGATAGTATTAAGATTGACTTTTTCATTTTACCTCTTTTTAGTTAATTTATGAGTTTATGATATTTAAAGTTTGCTTTTTGAGAGAATAATTTAGAGTAAAGAAAAAGTTAACGTAATTGGTCTATTGTATGTCTTACTAAAGCCACAGTTGCACTTACAGGAGCAGGGTCATCTAATCCTGGTTTAATGTTTACTCTTGAATATAGATGAGCATAAGCTCTATTTACAAAATCAGCTTCTCTTTCATCTGGTAAGTTTCTTTTTGAGACATGTACTAAATCTGTTATACTTTGATGTAATTCTCTTGGAGTATATTCGGCGTCACGTGGACCAAGGCTATAGTGGTTTCCTACAATTCTAAGAGCTTCTCTATGTTGATCTGTATCTGTTAGTACGTCTGCAGGTAGATCTGTCATTGGTAAAACTACATAATCGTCCTGTAATCCATGAAGTACAGTTAGACCTAATTGATCTGTCAAAGCTGATTGGACAGTTCCCATAATAGTTAAATTTTCACCAGGATACACTCCAACAGTGGCTGGATCTTGGACTACACCTGCTTCTATCAACTCAGAAGCAACCCTCTTATTGTAAGCACTTACAGTAATTGGTCGATCAGAAATATCAGCTCTTAAAGCACTATGAAGTTCTGCTAAGGTTTGTTCTAATGCAATCATATCTAAAGGTAATGAGGGTATAATTAAAAAGATTTGGATTTTTTTATAAAAGAATTAATTAATTACTTAAGTCTAGGAATAGCCAAACTTATTGATATAGGGGATGGCCTAACAACCAGTCTTTCTGCAGATTCTGTTATGTATCTTCTATCATGAGCTAGATAATACACAGCACTTGCTACTTCAATAGATCTACTTTCTGACAAATCTGGGTGTTTTTCAGCAACATGTTCTGCAACATGAGCATAAAATTGATTATCATCAAATGGAGTTTCAAAAGCGTGGTTGTGTCTCCAAGCTGCATTGCCCCTAACAGCACTTACTAACTCAAAATAAGCTCGGTTATCAGCCAATTGCTCTGGGGTGAAATCCCAACCTATATCTCCCATCGGGCCAATATAATCATTCTCTACTCCGGGTAATTCTCCCAAGTATAGTCTAGTAGAAACAGCCCCCATAAATGCATTAACTGTATTATTATCTTCAGTAGATCTTGTTGCTAATGGGGTGTCTTCAACTAATCCCTGATCCATTAATTGTTGTGCAACAAAGTCTTTATAATCTCCAGTCGGAACAAAATCTCCATCAAGAAAATCTCTAACATTTACGAATGCAACATGTAATCTTATTTCAAGATCATCCATAATTCAAGGTAATCATTATCAAATTAAAAAAGTTTTGTTTTCAGAAATAAAAAATTATTCAAAACCAGCTATAACTCTCCCTATTTCTTTTAAAGTTAAAAGAGTAGGGTCTTCTTGTGGTGAAGGATCTTGAACATCCACAAATCCACTTACTGCATCATAAAGTCTGTTAGCAATTTGACTAGACCTCACATCACCAAGTCTTGAGAAATTTGCTCCGAGGTAATCTTTTATATGGCCATGAAGTTCCCCACTTGTTACTATTCTAGATCCAACATGTTCTTCAATATATGCACCTATTCCAACTTCTGCTTGAACCATTTGTTCTCTATCTTGTTTCATTTCACCTTCTATAACATTCCCGCCTTGAGAATACCATTCATGTTCTAATCCATGAACTTTTTCTAGTCCTAGTTTAACTCTTATGTCCTTACCTGTAGTATTTGCAATATCTCTTTCTGCATCAGTCCTATCTGGGTGACTATAACCATGTTGAATTATATCTTGCTCAATTAAACGATCAGCAATGTGATCCCAATAAGCACGATGAGTAACAGCAGTACCATCAACAAATTTTGCAGTACTAGCATATACTGCACGTAATCCAGCTTCTAGATTATCCATATTTTTTTGATTTTTCTTTTAATTAAAAAACCTTTCGATTTTTAATTTCAATTAAATTTAAAAGATAAAATAGAATACCTAGTGTATGCATATAACATATTTAGCAAATATCGGAATTGGGTTTTTACAAGGGTATTTGGAAGCTGGTAATGGTGAGGCTGATCCAAGAGTATTGGGTGGTTTGTTAGGTGCTACTGCTAGTATAGATGGAGTTGTTACAGGTATTAAGAGTGATGGGGAGAATAGACTTAAAGAAGGTTTGGCTGCTTTTGGGAAATCTGGAGCTATAGGTGGGATTGAGATTGCATTAGGTTATGGTGCAGGTTATATTGGATATATCTTAGTTAATCATGTTTTTGATAAAGGTTGAAAATATTATGGAATATTTTAAATAATTGGATTGATTCCCTTACAGCATGGAAGAAACTCCCAATATACCTGATGGTTTGAGGAATGTTATTCTTGGTTTGTGGGTTGCATCTCCACATATTGCAACTGCAGCAAAAGGCTTTATTGATGGTTTAGCATGGGGGCAAGGAGATGAATTTAATAAATCTGATTTTTATTGGCAAGGTGATGTTTCTTATTCTTTAGCAGCAATTGTTACAATGGGAATTTTTCAATATTTAGATCAGAAACTTATGGGAAATGATGCTCCTACTGGAAGAAGGGCTGCTATAGCTGCAGGAGCCGGTGTTGGTCCTAGTGTGTTTTATGGCCTTGCAAGTGTAATTGGCTATGTTTCTGTTAAGGCAGGTGATAGTCTTCAAGAGATTTATACTCAAATAGCTTATCCACCTATGCTTTGAATTCTTGCATAAATATTAACTAAAATTTAAAAATCAAAGAGTTTTCTTTCTATTATGGGTTATAGAGAATCAGTATCGAATGAGTTGAGGAATGCATATGCTATGTTTCCTTCAGATATAACTGTTGATGTTGTAATCATTGTTAGGACTTCTGATGATTTAGTGAAAGGGTTGAGAAATTTAGATAGATTTCCTCATGGGTCTGAGATTAGGAGAGATGCAATAAGAGCTGATAAAATTGAGTCAGTTGAAGAGTTAGTTGGAACATTGAGAGATAGATATCGAGTTCAAGCTAGGATTCCTGAAAATGTACCTCCTGAGCTGAGTGTGGTATATGCTGAGCTAAATCAATATGTCGCTAAGGAAAGTAGCAGAGTTGCTGTATGTTAGTGCTATTGTTGAACGAGAACCAGCTCCTGAAGAGCCTGTATCCAGGGAAGAGATTGATTGGTATTTTTTATAGAGTTAGCCTAGAAAGAGATTAGAATTCAACACTATTAACTGCGCGTTGAATAACTTCTGATAAAGCTGGATGTATATGTACAGTTTGTTTTATTGCAGAAATTGTTAGTCCGGCTTTCATTGCTAAAATAATTTCATGTATTAAAGTTGATGCATCTGTTCCCATGATGTGGCATCCTAGGATTTTTTTTGTTTTCTTTCCAACTAAAATCTTTACAAAGCCATCATTGTCTTGCAATGCAGTTCCCATACCAGAATTAATGTATTCATATTTGCCAACTGCGTAATCATAATTTTTTTCTTTTAATTGATCTTCTGTAAAGCCAACAGATGCTACTTGTGGTGAAGAAAATATTGCAGAAGGCATTGCAGAATAATCTACTTTTAGTTTTTTTCCGAGGATTGCATTGTGGTAAACATATCCTGCTTCTAGGTTTGCAGAATGTTTGAATAGGTAATTACCAACTATATCTCCAAGGGCCCAGATGTTTTTTGCAGAGGTTTCAAGATAAGGGTTGCAGACAACATAGCCAGGTTTGTTGATTTTTACGCCGGTTTTTTCTACTTGCAGAATATCAGTATTTGGCTTTCTGCCTGTGGCGACTAATAGATTATCAGATACAACTTTTTTTTCTTTTTTACCATCTTTAGATGAAGCATGGACAACATATTTTCCTGCCTGCTTAGAGACTTCATCTACAGTGAAGTTTGTGTAAATATTATATTTTTTAGAGAAAACTTTAGTGAATTGTTGTTTAATTTCAGTGTCTCCACTAGGTATCAAATTTTGGTTTCTTTGGATGATGTTAATTTTTGTTCCTAGAGCTCCGAAGAAGTGTGCCATTTCTACTGCAATATAACCTCCGCCAATGATGGTTAATATTTTAGGTTGCTTTGTTAAACGTAATGCTTCTTTTGAAGTCATGAAATCGATTTTATCTAAACCTGTTACAGGGGGAATAGATGGTCTTGTTCCAGCTGCAATTACTACTTTGTTACCTTTAATTGTTTCATTACCAACTTGTAGTGTTCGGTCACCTACAAACTTTGCTTCTGCTTTGTATAAAGTAGAATTCTTATCTTCTTTAATTCCTTGTTCAATGCTTTTTGCGTCACCATCAACAATCCTAGAAGCGTTCTTTGTTATTTTTGCAAAGTCTACAGATTTTAAATGGGAATTTACAAAGAATTTGGATGAGTTAGTAATTGTCTCTGCAACATCTGCTGAATGTATTACTATCTTCGAGGGTATGCAACCTCTGTTTAAACATGTTCCACCAAGAGGTCCTTTTTCTATTATGGCTGTTTTTAGTCCTTTGTCTGATGCTGGAGAAGAAACATTTAAGCCAGAGCCACCTCCCACCACAATAACATCAAACTTTTCCATAATAGAATTTTTGATTTTAATATTTTTAAATATTGTGTTTAGTAGTTTAATAAATAGAAACCTTACAACCTATAAGGGTTGTATCCATTTGCTTTTAACCAATCTAAATATCTTATTTGTGAATTTACTTTTGGTGGATTTCCTGGAGTAGTTCTTCCTGTTTCAATTCTTGAGATTGTAGAAGAACCAGAAAAACCTAAATTTAATTGAGATGCTAAATCCCCTTGAGTTAGATCTGCATCTTCCCTTAGTTGTCTTGCTCTATCTTTGTCAAATGGAACTGGAATTCTTCCAAGACCATCTTGTTGGATTCTAGTTACAAGTCCGCCCAATTCTTCTAATAGAAATTCTCTTTGAGTGTCATCAAGGGATTCATAGCTAGCTTTTATTAAATCAATCCGAGATTCCATTAATTCCCTTTGTTCTGCTTCCTTAGTTTCCTTTTTTTCGTAAACTGTATCTGACATAACCTAAGGTAATGAATATCAGCATTTAAAGGTTATTTAATAAAATAAAGTATTTTAAAGGATATGATGATACTAAGTATATGCCGACCGGAGAACATACTTTAGAGGAATTAGCAGAATTACTTAATGAACATGGTGAGCTTCCTTTCAGAGACTATTGGAATATGATGGCCAGAAATAGAGATGAAGGTACTAAGTCATATCCGTTAGGTGTTAATGGGGCTAGAGTTTTAATTGATGTACGCAGAGATGATACAGTTGAACTGCGTACAGTAATATCTGAAAGAGTTCCTACTTGGATACATATTAGAAGAGAAGATAAAGGGTCAGATAGAACTTTAAGAAAGGAGGCAGAGTCTGTTGCTAGAAGTCATGGGGTTTCATTTAGGTTGTATCAGTTTATTAAAGATGTTCATGAATTAGATAAAATACCTGATGCCATGGAAAGAGTTAACGCTGCTTATGAAGATTATGTTGGAAGTAGATAAAAGTTCTTATTAAGAATTATATACTGTAGAATTATAGTCCTGACTAGGTTCTGGTTTTTTATTTTGACTCTTTGGAGCCTCTTCCGCTATTTCACAACCTAAGCACATTTTATATAGAAAATAGAAACTTGATTTATAAAGGTTATTGTTCTCTTTTTTAGTAACCTTGAAGTTCTCTGGATTGAACTTTTACTTCAATTCCCCAAGGGTGTTTTCTGTTGCTGATTATTTTATCTAAAGTGTCTCTGGTGTTGGCAGCATCTGCTTGATCATTAGCACCAGTAGAAAAGTAATACCTATATCTTCTTGATTTAGATGATGCAAGGTTTCCTTGGCCTAGATATTTTGAAGTTGTATCTTGAAATTCAGAGGATAAACTATCATAGTTTCTTCTCATCCATCTCCTTGCTATGAAATTATTAGCTTTAACTTCTACCCAATATACCATTTTAATAGAGAATAATCATTAAGTTATAAATTTTCTCAAACTTCTCTGATCTCTAAGATGTCTACTTTTCTTAAAGGCTTTACATCTGAGATTACTACTACTCTATCGCCCTTTGAAAGAAATTTGTATTTTTTTAGCATTTTTACAGCGTTAGTTACCATGGATTCGAAGTTTTTCTTAAATTCTATCTTAAATGGAGTTACGCCACGGAATATTACCATTCTTTTTCTTATCTTTTCATTGTCTGTGAAGACAAAAATATTTTGGTCTGGTCTTTGCTTGGCAACTAGAGAAAGTAATTTTCCTGTTTTTGAGAATACAATGATTGCTTTAGCATCTAGTTTTTCTGCATTAATGCATGCAGTTAAAGTTAGGGCTTCTTTTATATTTCTGGTTTTGATTCCATAATAAGGGATATTAGTATCTGATTTAGATTCAACGCGTGTCGCTATTCTGTTCATTGCTTGGACACATCTAATTGGATAGTGGCCCTTTGTTGTTTCTGCGGAAAGCATGATGCAGTCTGCTTTTTGTATTACTGCATTTGCTATGTCAGTTACTTCTGCACGCGTTGGGCGTGGGTTGATTATCATAGATTCTAGAAGTTGGGTTGCAATTAT
>CEPX01004091.1_pt1 | contig 97404 bp, 107 predicted proteins | sample 361361 | NCBI WGS metagenome assembly CEPX01 (sample SAMEA2619974, study PRJEB7988) | marine metagenome | biome: marine biome (ENVO:00000447); feature: mesopelagic zone (ENVO:00000213) & marine oxygen minimum zone (ENVO:01000065); material: "saline water (ENVO:00002010), including plankton...
TGTTGTATTCGTTGCCATACTGAAGAGGTCCCGCATATATTTTTCAGTAAGTTGGAAATCAGAGCCAAGAACATAATCAACCTTCTTCAACCCAAGCGCCTTGAAACAATGTTTCCAATATTCCACGGATTGCTTTATCCATTCAGGATCTCCCTTCCTATTCAACCAAGTATGCAAATCAGCAAAAAGAACCTTCACTTTCAAGCCGGCTTCCTGAAAGTCCAGAAGTTTTGTAATAGAAAGTAAATGTCCCAAATGCACAGGACCAGAAGTTTCATATCCGCAATAGACAGAAGCTTGCTTATTGTTTTTCAGAAGTTTCTTTAGCTCATCTTCCTCAATAATTTCGAGAGTATTTCTTGCTATTAAGTCGTATGCTTTCATTAAATTGAGTATTACCTGAAATGATTATATAGCTTATGGATTCTTCTATACCCAGAGCCATACATTTTTAACTTCACAAAGATTAGGGATCACTATGCAATTAAGAAGCCCTTCATTTGAAAACAATTCTAAAATACCTTCAAAATACACCTGCGACGGTGAAAATATTTCTCCTCCTCTAAACATTTCTGAAGTTCCTCCTTCTACAAAAAGTCTCGTCCTAATAATGGATGACCCTGACGCAATGAAGCCCGCCGGAAAAGTCTGGGATCACTGGATTGTCTTCAACATTCCGCCGGAGACTGAGGAAGTTCCTGAAGGAACCGAACCCAAAGGAATTCAGGGAACAACAAGCTTCGAAAGCACTGGTTACGGTGGTCCTTGCCCACCGGATGCCGAACACGGCTACATTTTCAAACTCTACGCTCTTGACAGCGAGCTCGAGCTGTCCGAAGGAGCCAGAAAATCGGATGTCGAAGCGGCAATGGAAAGTCATATAATCAAAGAAGTCAAATTAACAGGAAGGTACGAAAGAAAATGAGCTCAAAAAAGACATTGAAATTACTTGAAAATAATTATTCAAAAAGTTTACAGCAAATGTGCCACAGAGACCGTGTTGAATCTGAAACAATTGTAGATATAGAAGAAAACGAAATCAAAGTACTCTGCTTCCGGACAAATTCTACAAATAAAGCTGAGACCGAAGAGGGAAACCGTGGAATTATTGCAAGTTTCACCGATTTCAAAAACAAGGATATGAGAAAAATCAATATTTTTATTCCAATAGGAAATGTCCACTCACTTACAGAATAGCCTTATCGCTAAGATTTTAAAGATAGCTCTCTAATATGACTTTTATGAAATACAAACTCTGTCTTCTTGACATAGACTATGTTATTGAAGGTGGAAAAGCAGTAATAAGGATTTTTGGCCGAACAGAAGATGGAAAAAGTGCAGTTCTTATCGACAGAAATATTGAGCCCTGGTTCCTCGTCCTCAGTGATGACATGGAAGAAACAGAGAAGTTTCTGGAAAATCTAAAAGGTGAGGGGTTTTCAATCCAGAAACTTGAAAAGGAAACAAGAGAATACATAGGCAAAAAAACAAAATTCCTGAAAGCATTTACAAAACTGCCCGGAGAAGTTCGCTCTGCCAGAGAAAAAGTCCGCACTCTTCCTGGAGTAAAAGGAGTTTTCGAAGCAGACATACTATTCACCCACCGTTATATCCTTGACAATTCACTGAGGCCAATGGGAATGCTGGAAGTCGAGGCCGAGGAAATAGAAAAGCCCGAAAAATTCGAACTGGACCTAGTTCTCGAAGCTCGTGGCTCTCCAAAATACATTGAAGGTGAGATTCCCAAACTAAACATCATGAGCTTCGATATAGAAGCATCAAATCCGAAGGGTATGCCAAACGCCGACAAGGATCCGATAATAATGATGAGCGTTGCCTCTGATTCTGAAGAAAAAGTTATTTCCCAGAAAAAACCAGAGGGTTCGCAGAAATATGTTGAAGATGTAAAGAATGAGGCAGGCATTCTAAAAAGATTTGAAGAAATCATCAGAGAAGAAGATGTCGATATACTAGCCGCTTACAATTCGGACAACTTTGACTTTCCCTATATACGTGACAGAGCGGAAAAACTGAATCACGAACTAAACATAGGCAGAGCCGGCGGAACAGTCCGTTTCAAATCCCGGGGAAGGTACAGCGCCGCGGAAAGCAGGGGAAGAATCCACGCCGACCTATTTCATTATGTAACAATAATTCTTAGAGGCGCTCTCGGACAAATTAACTCACGCTCACTGAAAAGCGTCGCCGAAAAATTCCTACCTGAAGATTCAAGAAAGAAAGAATTGGACTGGCGCAAAATGAGCGAATACTGGGAAAATGGCGGAGAACAATTAAAGGAACTTTTCGACTACTCAATGGCGGATGCAACTGTTACAAAAAAACTCGCCGACCTCTTCATGCCCCGAGAATATGAACTCTCTCGTCTCGTCAGAGTTCCTTTGTTCGACGCAATGAGAACAACTTATGGCAGACTTGTCGAAAATTATCTTATGTGGAATGCGATAGAGCGCGGACTTGTTATTCCAAATCGTCCTGAACAAGAGGAGATGGGTGAGAGAGCCGCAACCGGAGCAATTGAAGGAGCCTATGTCAAAGAACCGGAAAAGGGAATGCATGAAAATGTAGCAGTTATGGACTTCAAATCCCTGTATCCGAGCATAATAATATCTCACAACATAGACGCAAGCACAGTAAATTGCGATTGCTGTAAAGGAAAGGCAGAAAAAGTCGGGGATATCGGAACCTGGATGTGTACAAAAAGTGAGGGGCTAATGCCGATAGTTCTCAAAAACATATTGAAGGAAAGGACTGAACTAAAAAAGAAAATGAAGGAGCTCGAAAAGAGCTCAAAAGAATACCAAACTCTTGACAACCGGCAGTACTCTCTTAAAATTCTGGCAAACAGCGCCTACGGTTATCTGGCTTTCCGTGGCTCCCGCTGGTACACCAGAGAAGGAGGGAGCACCACAACAGCTCTCGGAAGAATGTATACTCATAAAATTATTGATACTGCAGAAGAATTCGGACTCAAATCAATCTACGGCGATACTGATTCACTCTTTGTTGTATCTGAAGAAGGCAAAGTAGAGGAAAAAGTCAAGAAATTCCTCAAGAAAATAAACTCAGAACTTCCTGGTGTAATGGAACTGGAGTTTGAAGGCGTCTACAAACGCGGAATTTTCGTTTCTAAAAAACGCTATGCAATGATTGATGAAAAAGGAGACACCCTCATCAAAGGCCTCGAGTTTGTCAGGCGGGACTGGAGTCCAATCGCAAAGAAAACCCAAAAAGAAGTCATCGAATCAATACTGGAAGATGGAAATTCTGAAAAAGCTTTCGAAATAGTCAGAGACACAATACGGAAAATTAAAAATCGAGAAATAACAAAAGAAGACGTTGTCGTCTACACACAATTAACTCGACCACTTGATAAGTATAAGGTAACGGCTCCTCACATCAAAGTTGCCAAGGATATGAAAAACCGTGGAGAGGAAGTAGTAACCGGAACTTCAGTCGGTTATATAATAACAGAAGGAGGCGGCTCAATAAGTGAGCGCGCAAAACAAGTCGATGAAGTCGATGTGAAGAAAATAGACAGGAAATATTATGTCGAAAATCAGATAATCCCTGCCGTTTCAAGAGTTATGGAATCTCTCGGCTACGGAAAAGAAGATTTATTAGGCAAGAAACAAAGTACTTTAGAGGGATTTTAAAATGGCGCGAAGAAAAAAGGAGACAAAACAGGAATTCGAGTTCGGAATCATAGTACTTTCTCTGTTCATAATAACTTCTCTTCTGACCTTTGTCTGGTATTTCAACGCACTGGATACTGCAAAAACTGACGCTCTTTCCAAAATTTACTCTTTCAAATCTCCTTGTCAGGATTTAATAACACTCTCTTCTGACTGCAGCATCGTGAATGATTTCTATCAAATACAGTACGACGCAATCTGCAATGATAAAATGGATGCACAACTCAGAGAGCTGAAGCAAAAAGTAGAGACAAGCCAGAATCTGATTGAAGTTCTCTACATCAAAAAAGTCCAAGAGCTCAGGCCCCTTGAGGCAATTAATCAGGACTTAGTAACTATTGGCGAAGTTCTTATAGGGACAGAATATTATCTTGAAAAAATGGCAGATAAGCAGGAAATAATGTACGATACAGGAATTCTTCTTGGTAACTGCCAAGTGAATACTGAGAAACTTATGGCCGCCGCAAGTTGTGATGTCAGTCGGCTTGAACTAATCCTTCCTGCAGAAGGACGGGAACTTTCACAGGATGCCTTCCAAAAAGCAAAAGAGGCGCTTGGACAGGAAAACTATCTTGCGACAATAAGCTACACAACGGCCGCCGCCGCCTTCCAGGACGGTATAACACGGGATCAGTACTCTGAACTTCTAAACAGCCCATCTTGGACAGTCTGCCAATAATAAAATGAAATGTATATTCTTCGACTTGGACGGAACGCTAGTTGATACACGGAAGCTTGTTGAGATGTCTCGCCGCAAATCAGTTTCGGCTATGATGAAAGCAGGACTTCCCGGAACTGAGGAAAAAATATATGAAAGTCTTCTCAAAATAGTTGAAAAAACAGGCTCCAATTACGACAGACATTTCAATGAACTTCTAAAAGAGCATCAGGTTCAAATGGCCGGCAAGATAATCGCGGCCGGTGTCATAAGCTATCACGAAAGCAAGCAAAACAATATCACTCCCTTCGACGGAATTCCTGAAATGCTAGATGAACTCAAGAAAAAATACACACTTTGCGTACTGACAAACGGCAAGCTCGTAAAACAATGGGAAAAGATAATCCGTCTCAAAATCGAAAAGTACTTTGAGTTCGTATTTGTTTCAGAGGAAGTAGGAAAAAGAAAGCCAGACCCTGCAATATTTTTGTACGCTCTCAAAAACACAGGCTTCAAAGCGGAAGAGTGCATAATGGTCGGTGACAGAGACACTGACTTGCTTCCTGCAAAGGAGCTGGGAATGGCAACAATTTCTGTCGGAGATATTGAAGGTGCAGATTTCTCTGTCACAAATCCAAAGGATATTTTAGACAGGGTGAAGCAGATTGAATCCTGATATATCTGAAGTACTTTCTGCCCTGAAAAACGGCGGTATCATAATTTATCCGACAGATACAGTCTATGGTCTCGGAGCTGACATACATAGCGAAACAGCAGTTGAAAAAATACACAATTTGAAAGATAGAACAGCGAAAGAAAAGCCGATATCAATACTCCTGAAAAAGGAGTGGATTCCAGACTATGCCGAGCTTTCAGTACTGGCCGAAAAACGAATAGAAGAGTTGCTCCCTGGTCCATACACCATCGTTCTCAGGAAAACTGACAAAATTCCTCTCTGGATAACAAATCAAGACTATGTCGGAATCAGAGTTATTGACAATATAATAGTAAATGAAGTCCTCGACAAATTCAACAGTCCAATAACGACGACTAGTGCAAATCTCCGCGGAGCTCCACCACCAAAATCAATCGATGAAATCCCGGACGTAATACTAAACTCTGCCGACGCTGTAATTGACACAGGTCCAATAATATCAAAAGGACCTTCCACCGTAATTAAGATAAATGAGAAAGAAGAGGTCTTGAGATAATGACAGCAATGGAAAAAGAGGCAGTTGAAGGATTCAAAGAAGCCGGGGAAATATCAAAGAAAGCGAAAGCTCTTGTAAGAAAGCTAGTAAAACCCGGAGCCTCTGTCCTTGACATAGTCAATCAAGTTGAAGGACTCATAGAAAAGGAAGGCGCCAAGCCCGGTTTCCCTTTAAACTTTTCAATAAACACAGTCGCCGCTCACTACACCCCGCCTTCCGGCGCAGAACTCGAAGTCGGGGAAGACGACATAATCAAAATAGATACAGGAGTCCACGTCGACGGCTATCCAGCAGATACTGCAATAACAATAAGCACAAGCGAATCGGAAACTCACTTAAATTTAATCGCCGCCGCCGAGGCAGCCCTGGAAAAAGCAATTGAAATAGTGTCTCCGGGAATAAGAGTCGGTGAGATTGGAGCAGTAATCCAGAAAGAAATAGAGAGCTACGTACTTAAACCAATAGAAAATTTATGCGGTCATTCCGTCGAGCGCTACAATCTTCACGCCGGAATGACGATACCAAATGTTGCAGGAAAAGGACCTGAATTAAAAGAAGGAATGGCAATCGCAATAGAACCCTTTTCAACAAACGGACTCGGAAGAGTTTCTGACGCTCAGGATGTTTACATATACGAATATATGCGCGATGTTCCCACAAGAAACAGAGACTCCAGAAAAATACTTTCAATGGCGCGAGATGATTTTTCGAAACTTCCTTTCGCAACTCGCTGGCTCGGAATTCCAGAACTGAAGTCGAGAATTGCCCTTAAAGAATTGGTAAACAACAAGGCGATTTACAGCTATCCTGTTCTCAAGGAAGCCGGCGGAGGGCTCGTCGCACAGGCCGAACATACAATGATAGTGACTTCAGACGGCGCAAAAGTCACGACTTAACGATAGGTATTTAACCGCGCCTTACCAACATCAATAATCAGTTTTGAGAGGTATTGAAATGGAAGAAGAAACTACTGAAGAGCAGGCTGAAGAGACACAAGAGGAATCTGTCAACGAAGACGCCGAGCTTGAAAAGGAACTTGAAAGTGAGGAAGAGCAGGAAAGACTACCTTTCCCAAATGCCAGAGTTGTAAGACTTTTAAAATCAGAGCTTGACTCCGACAAGATGGTAAGAGCCCGCGTCAAGAAAGAACTTAATGAATGGCTCGGAGAGCTTGTCCGAAGAATAAGCCGAGAAATAAACAAGAGCCCCTACACAGTTGTCGAGGCACAGGACCTCCACAAAGCAATAAAAAAATACGACCAGCTTGATGAAGTTGCCCAGCAAAAAGAGAGACTAATCTCCTACATGAACAGAATCAAGGGAGACTGCAATATTCTTATCGAGGATGTTGAGAAAAGCTTTGACGTCGGTGGAAATGTAAGACGTGGAAGAAAGCTCAGCGCATCAGCCCAGGAAGAGCAGGACGCTCAACAGGCTGAAAACGAAGAAGAATAAATTTCTTAAATTTACAATTCCTTAACCAAGGTATTTCAAGTCAGATTTAACATCACTTGCAATATTTTTCTTGAAAGTCTGCAATATCTTTTCATAGGACTGCTGAAGTTCATCACTCATTGTCGGTCTTATGGCTTTTATAGCTTCTTCGAAATTGCCAGAGTTTACTTCCTTCGCCTTCATAGTTTTTCTAAGCGCAAGCATTGCAGCTTCCCTGCAAAGAGCTTCAATATCTGCTCCGACATAACCTTCAGTCATTTCAGCCAACTTCGCAATCTTTACATCTTTTGAAAGAGGCATATCCTTTGTATGAATCTTGAAAATTTTCTTCCGTGATTCTTCATCTGGAAGTGGAGTAAGTATATGTCTGTCAAATCTTCCCGGCCTCAGAAGCCCCGGATCAACTATGTCTGGTCTGTTCGTCGCAGCTATAACGACGACGTTTTCAAGACCCTCCATCCCGTCAATCTCTGTAAGAATCTGATTAACAACAGTATCTGAAACATTGCTTCCAGTAGAGCGGCCTCTTGCCGGCGCAAGCGAATCTATCTCGTCAAAGAACAAAATACTCGGGGCAACCTGTCGAGCTTTCTTGAAAATCTTCCTTACTCCTTGCTCAGATTCCCCAACCCATTTAGAAAGAAGCTCAGGTCCCTTTATCGCTATGAAATTGGCATTGCTCTCATTCGCAACAGCCTTGGCAAGTAAGGTCTTTCCAGTTCCGGGAGGTCCGTAAAGAAGAATTCCCTTCGGCGGCTTTATGCCCATTTTCTTAAAGGCTGAAGGATTGCTCAGCGGCCATTCCACTGCCTCCTTAAGTTCCTGTTTAACAGTTTCCAAACCTCCAATATCCTTCCATGTAACTCTTGGAATTTCTACAAGAACTTCTCTCATCGCGCTCGGTGATACATTCCTCAGTCCTGTCTGGAAATCGTCGCTTGTTATCCTAAGGTCTTCTAACATATCTGGTGAAATCTCCTTATCCTCATCCAAGTTAAGTTTCGGAAGAATTCTTCTGAGAGCCGACATCGCCGCCTCTTTACATACTGCCTCTATGTCCGCTCCTACATATCCATAAGTTATATCAGCAAGCTTGTCAAGATTGACCTTGCTTTCAAGGGGCATAGCTCTTGTATGTATTTGGAAAATTTCCTTTCTTCCCTTTCTGTCAGGAACTCCAATTTCAATTTCTCTGTCAAATCTTCCACCTCTTCGAAGCGCCTCATCAAGAGAATCCTGCCTATTCGTCGCCGCAATAATGACAACACGACCACGGCTCTTGAGCCCGTCCATTGCAGCCAAAAGAGTTGCAACAACCCTTCTTTCAACTTCGCCCTGGACTTCTCCCCTCTTCGGAGCTATGGCATCTATTTCATCTATAAATATAATTGATGGCGCATCTTTCTCAGCATTATCAAAGAGCTCCCGTAAATTCTTCTCTGACTCACCGTACCACTTGCTCATCATCTCAGGACCGTTTATCGAGAAGAAATTTGCATTAGTCTCATTCGCAACAGCTTTCGCAAGCAAGGTTTTTCCCGTTCCCGGAGGACCATAGAGAAGAACACCTTTCGGAGGCTGGACACCGAGCTTATCAAAAATCTCAGGGTGCTTCATCGGAAGCTCTATCATTTCCCTAACCTTCGCGATTTCCTCACTGTGCCCTCCAATGTCCTCATAAGTTATCTGCGGAATTCTTTCATCTTCCTTCAGCTCGACAGCCTGCGGGCTTATTTCGACCTTAGTCATATCCGTTATGACGACAGGTCCACTTGGTTTAGTATTAACCACCATAAGCTTCAGACCGGCGAAGCCCATAAATGGGGACATACCTTCCTCAAAGAGGGATGAGAAAACTTCCTGAAAAGGGTCTGAGTCCTGACGTTTTATTCTCGCTCTCAAAGGAGAAATTATATCACCTTTCACAACCGGACGACCCATAAGGCTCTTTTCCAAACCAGGTCCCATAATCTGCAACTGAATTCCCTGCTCAGCCGGGGCAAGTGTAACCTTCACGGCTTCTTTGACCTCTGCCCTCGCCAGCTTTACGACCTCTCCGATTCCGGCCCGTGAATTCCTTCTCATAAGACCGTCCATTCTTATAACTCCAAGACCTACATCACTCGGATAAGCTTTCGCTGCAACTGCGACACTCTTTCGCTCTCCTTCCAGTTCAACAATATCTCCTGGCGAAACTTTTATTCCCTGCATCGATTTGGCGTCCAGCCTTACTATTCCTTTCTCAGCATCCTCTGGAACAGCCTTCGCGACCTTCAACTCAACCTGTGGGATTTCTGCTTTTTTCGACATTAGAACTCACCTATTATCTTCTTCATTCTTTTTAACATTTGCTCAATATGCTTGTCAATCTCTGCTGAGAACTCGTCATGAGCGCTCTGAAATCCGCGGAGTTCCTTCCAACGTTCTCCACTCATATCCTGCGCCTCTATAATTCCATTGAAGAGTAGGGCGTTTACCGCTGCATTGAAACTGATATCCTTCCCTGCCATCAGCATCTCAGCCCTGAACTTTTGTAGAGCTTCGTAGACTTCATCCTCTAATATTATAGTCTTCCTAATCATCTTAAGGTATGAAGGTATGAATATATGAGTATTTAAAGATTGTGGAAAACCGGCGGCTCCTGTACAAAGACCTTCGAAACCTAGTGTTCCTGTTCAAAGGCAAGCACTATCCAGCGCTCCGGCTCGGATGCCAGCAAAACAGGCACAAAAACCGGTTCAGAAACGCCGGAAAAAGAAGGATAAGTACTATGTTCCTGAAGATAAAAACTATTAATATTAGAATATCTTAAAAAATACCACAATAAATTTAATTCCAAGGTAGTTTCTAACTACCCTCAGTTAAATTAAGCTCTAAAACATCACTTCCTTCACTTTATTATGAATTTGCTGTCCAGAAAAGCGAAAGCCCTAGACTTTGCCAGCTCCGGCTCAGAAAAACTAGACGAATTACTCGACGGTGGCTTCCCTTCCGGCGCAATTACTCATCTCTACGGACCTTCAGGCACAGGAAAAACAAATATCGCTATGTTCGCCGCCGTAAGCTCAACCACCTCCGGAAAGGCAATCTATCTTGACACTGAAGGCGGCTTCCATCTAGACAGGCTGAGGCAAATTCTTCCAAAACCTGAGCTTGCCAAGAATATACTTCTCAAACAACTCTACTCCTTCAAAGAGCAGAAGTCCATTATCTCCCAGCTCCAGCGCTTCGTAGACTATAAGTGCCGCCTCATAGTCTTGGACAGTGCTGTAAGCCTCTACAGGCTGGAAAATTCCGGAAGCCGCAACGATATGCTGGACAATAGCCGAGAACTTGGGCGGCAGATGGCACAACTCTCCAAAATCGCAAGACAAAACCAGGTCCCAATAATAGTCTGCAACCAGGTCTACGAATCCTTCAGAAAGAAGGGCTCAGTCGAGCCCGTCGGCCGCGATGTGATGGCATATTGGTCAAAAACAGCCCTGGAACTCGGAAGAAAAGGAAGCTCAAGATGGGCAAGGCTGGCGAGGCATCCATCTAAAAAAGCCGGTGAGCAAAGCAAGTTCAAAATACACAATGAAGGCATTAGGTAAAGCTTAAAAAGACCAAAAGTTTATGTTAAATATTATGGCAGCACGCGATAAACTCTTTGGAGCGGCACTTTCGCTCATTTCACTCGGGCTCGGAATTGGATATTTCTACGCAATTTTCGGACCTGGCGGGTACGCGCTCTGGGCAATGAGCATAGCTGTTTCTGCTCTTGTTGTTATATTTCTCTTAATTTTCACCTGGGCTGGCTGGGTAATAATGACTTCCCCGACCGTCGAGGAACTGACAGCCAAGAAGAAATAAGCATAAATTATTAAGCTTCTCAAGGCTACTATTTATTTATGAAGCCGGAGCTCTCAACAAATCTTTGCGGTATAAAATTAGACAATCCAACCGTTCTTGCTTCTGGTATTATAGGAAACACGGGAGAGCTCCTAAAGCGCGTAGGTGACGAAGGCGCCGGCGCTGTCACTACTAAAAGCATTAGCCTCAAACCTTGGGAAGGCCATCCTTCTCCAAATGTTGTCGAACTCAAAAATGGACTTCTAAATGCAATGGGTTTGCCCAATCCTGGGGCTGAAGAATTTATTGAAGAAATTAAGATTGCAAAAGAGGGAGATGCCCTAGTCATAGTAAGCGTCGTCGAAAGCTCAATACAGGGCTATGCTGATGTAATATCAGTCCTGGAATCAGCTGAACCGGACATGTACGAGCTAAATGCCTCATGTCCCAATGTAAAGGGCGGTCAGGACATCAGCAGGAGCCCAGAACTTGCAGGAAAGCTCCTGGAGAAAGCCTGTAGCGTCACAAATGCCCCAATTTCCTTCAAGATAAGCCCAGATGCGGGGAAACTAACAGACGTCGCCCGAGCAGTAGATGAAGCCGGAGCATCAGCCATAACTGCTGTCAATACTCTGCCTGCAAAGGCAATTGACTCTAAAACAAATCTTCCAATTCTCTCTAATACACGTGGTGGCTTATCTGGTGAGCTACTTCGTCCGATAGCTCTGCGCTGCGTCAGTGAAATATCAGACGCTGTTGAAATACCTATAATAGGAACTGGGGGCGTCAGCACCGGTCAACACGCTGCCGAGATGATATCTGCCGGAGCAAGAGCCGTTGGAATCGGCACAGCGGTCTGGCATCACGGTGTCGGAGTCTTCAAAAAAGTCTCCGATGAACTCTCTTCAATTATGGAAAGCCGAGGTTTTGAAAACGTGGGGGCTATTGAACATGGAATTTGATGTCGAAAAGACTTACAAAGTCTCAGAAATACGGCAGGAGACAGACAAGGTCAAAACATTTTTCTTCGATTTCTCTAAAAAAGCGAAGCCAGGCCAGTTTATCATGCTCTGGATTCCTGGAAGGGAAGAAGTTCCGATGAGCGTTTCCTATTCTGACGGAAAAAGACTCGCCATAAGTGCCTTTGCTGTCGGCGAAAGCACTGAAAAGTTGCATGCTCTCCAAGTTGGTGATTTAGTCGGCATCCGCGGACCTCTTGGAAATCCCTGGAAACTTTCAGGTAAGAAAATAGCAGTCGTCGCAGGCGGTTATGGAAGCGCCCCCCTTGCCTTTTTTGCAGAAGAGCTCGGAAATGATATTGAAATAAGCGCCTTCCTTGGCGCAAGGACTAAGGACCTACTACTCTTCGAAGAAAGGTTGAAGAAGGCTTGTAAAAAAGTAATTTGCACCACAGACGACGGTTCTTACGGAGAAAAAGGGCTCGTCACAGAGCCACTGGAAAAACTCCTTCAGAAAAAGGAATTTGATACAGTCTATGTCTGCGGTCCAGAAGGTCTCGAAAAATCTGTTTTTGACCTCTGCGAAAAATACGACATAGCAATGCAGGCGAGCCTTGAAAGAATTTTCAAATGCGGTCTTGGTATTTGCGGAGCATGTGTCGCAGGAAAATACAGAATATGCACTGACGGTCCTGTTCTGGACAGAGAACAATTAAGAGGAATTGAAGATTTCGGAAAATTCAGCAGAGACAAGGCAGGGAGGAAGAAAAAATATGGCAGTTGATTTTGTTCTTGAGAATTGTAAGATAGCAAAACCCAATGGAATCATTGAAGCGAGTATTGCAATAAATAATGGAAGAATACAAAAAATCGCCCTCAGTGATGCAATGCCGAAGGCAGAGAAAACAATTAATCTGTCTGAAAAAATAGTCCTGCCTGGTGCTATTGATCCCCATGTTCATTTCAGAGAGCCGGGTCTGACTGAAAAAGAAGATTTTGAAACAGGCTCACTCTCAGCCCTTTTTGGAGGAGTCACAACTGTTCTTGACATGCCGAATACTAAACCATTTACTGGAAGTATGCAGGACTTTGAAAATAAAAAAGCCCTTGCCGAGGAAAAATCCTATATTGATTTCAGCCTCTATTTCGGAGCGATGGACGGTAATATCTGGGAGATGAAGAAGGCAAATCCAATAGGCTACAAATTTTATCTTGACCACCCTAATATTGTAGGATATTCTGGTCTCAAAGCAGCAGCGTCTTCCCTTGAAAACAAAATTTTTGCAGTCCATGCAGAGGACCCGGATATTATGCATGCGAATTTAAAGAAGAATTCTGCTGCGGACCCCAAAAGCCATGGAAAAATAAGAACTGCAGAGGCTGAAAACGAATCCGTCAAAGCAATATTGAATATAGAGATGGGGAGCAACAAATTATATTTCTGCCATCTTTCGACTCCCTCTGCTGTAAAGACAGTCCACGAAGCAGGACATTTCACTGAACTCATAATTCCTCATCTCTTCCTGAGCCGAGAGAATTCAGCCGAGCTCGGAAACTTCGCAAGAATTAATCCCAGTCTGAAAACAGAGGAAGACAGACTTGGTCTCTGGAAATCACTTTCCCTCGTCAGCACTCTCGCTACCGATCACGCTCCTCATCTTATTTCTGAAAAAGAAAGCACAAGCCCTCCTTCAGGAATGCCTGGAGTAGAGACATTCCTTCCACTTCTCATCGATTCAGTAAATAAAGGACTTCTTGACTGGACTGACATAGCAAGACTCTGCTCGGCAGGAGCTTCAAATATTTTTGGACTTGTAAATAAGGGAATAATTGAAGAAGGAAAGGACGCTGATTTAGTCATTGTTGACAGAAAAAAATCCTGGGAACTAAAAACCAGCAAATTACACTCAAAGTGCGGCTGGACGCCCTTCGAAGGAAGAAAACTAAATGGTAAAATTGACTCGGTGTTCTTCGGAGGAAAGCTTGCAATAGATAAAGGGAAACTTCTTACCAAGCCGGGTCAGGGGAAATACATTGTACCCGAAAGATAAAAAGGGAGAAGTACAAGGGATATTATGGATGTAGTCATTGCATGCTCAAAGGCTCAGGTTCTCGGGCAGAGAATAGCCAAGCAGTTTGGTGCGGAACTTGTTGAGTACGAGACACGAAAGTTCTCAGACGGAGAAGTTTACGCCAGAGTCCTGGGAAATGTCAACAATAAAGAGGTACTAATAGTTCAGGCGGGCTATCCTGAGCCAAACGATGCTATTATTGAACTCTTTCTCGTTATAGATTCCTGCAGAAGCCTTAATTCTCGCAGAATTCGCGTAGTGATGCCTTACTTCCCATATGCTCGCCAAGATAAACGTTTCAACAGAGGGGAATCTCTTAGTCTTCACGTTATAGCAGAGCTTTTGAAGTCTATGGGCGTTTCTCTCGTTGTAACTGCGGATGCACATTTCAAAGAAGAATATGGTCCCTACGACTTTTTTGGGATAAAGGCTTACAATATCAGCGGAGGAACAGTGCTTGCAGAACATATTAAAGAAAAGTTCAAACTGAAGGACTTCGTCGTCGTATCTCCTGACCTTGGTTCACGCGGAATGATTGCTGAAGCCGCAAAAAATGTTGGTGCTGATACAATGAAGATAAACAAGAAGAGGAAAAGTGAGACAGAAGTTGAAATGACTGCAAAAGACCTCGATGTAAAAGGAAAAGATGTTCTGATTATAGATGATATAATAAGCACGGGCGGAACTATGCTGAAGGCAATTGAGCTTATGAAAAAAGCCGGCGCAAACAGGGTTTTCGCAGGAGCAACACACGGCATATTCTCAAAAGATTCTTTCAAAAAACTTGAAAAAGCAACAACTTGCCTTGTCACCACTGATTCAATTCAGACAGGAGTTATGGAAGTTACTCTCGCCGGCGAGATTATGAAGGTAATTGAAGACAGTAAGGTATATTTCTGATGGATTCCGAGGAAAAGAAAAAACTTGTTGCTGAGGAAGCTTCAAAACTTGTCGAGAACGGACAAACAATCGGTCTCGGAACTGGAAGTACATCCTCTTATTTTATCAAAGCTCTTGCCACGAGAAATTTGGACATAAAATGTGTTTCAAGCTCAAAAAGAAGCACTGAACTGGCAGAAAGTCTCGGTCTTAAAACTCTTGAACCTGAGAATGCTGGAAAAATAGACCTTTATGTTGACGGAGCTGATGAGGTCTCAAAAGATTTAGATTTGATAAAGGGTGGAGGAGGTGCTCACACTCTTGAAAAGAGGCTGGCGTACCGAGCAGAGAGATTTATTGTTATTGTAGATGAGGGCAAACTTACTCATCTTCTGGGGGACTTCCCGCTTCCGGTTGAACTTAGAGAAGAATCTTTAAATGAAGGAAAAAAAGCACTCGAGGCACTGGGAGCAAAGGTTACACTACGAGAAAATTTCAAGACTGATCTTGGAAATCTTATTCTGGATTGCAAATTCAGCGCAATTCTCAAACCAGCCGAGCTCGAGAGAATTATAAACAATATTGACGGCGTTGTTGATAATGGAATATTTTCAAAGGAGAAGGTAAGTGAAGTCCTCGTCGGAACTGACGAAGGAATCAGGCATCTTTCTTAGTTTTCTTCTTATCCTTCCCCCACTCTTCCTTTGATTTGCAGGCTGGGTCTATACACATAGAGAATTTTCTTTTCCCACTTCTGACAACTTCTATCATCGGAAGTCCGTCGTGTTCGCATTCCTTCTTCATAGGAACAATAAGTGCTCCTTGGGGAAGTGGATAGGAGTTAGTACAGTCAGGATAACCACTGCAGCCAATAAATTGCTTTCCAGTAGCTCGTGAACGCCTGATTATAAGGTCATTTTTGCACAACTTACAGACACTGATAGTTCTCTCCTCTTTTAGAGTTTTAACATATTTTTCCGCAAGTTCTTCTCCGATTTCCTTTATGTGCTCTTTAAAGCGGAGAATTACAGTCTTCAGAGTTCCTCGTGCCTCTTCCAGAACTTCTTCACTATTTCCCTCCCCTGCCTTTATCGATTCAACATAGGCTTCGAACTTTCTTGTAAGCTCCTCAGATGTAAGCTCCGGTGCATGCTCGGAAAGAACGCTGACAACCGTTAAGCCAAGCTCAGTAACCTCTATTTTCTGATTGTGGATGTATTTTCTGTCATAAAGCGTCTGAAGTATAGATGCGCGAGTCGCCTTTGTTCCTATTCCAATAGTCTCCATTTTCTTGACTATTGTCGCCTGTGAATATCTGGCAGGAGGCTTAGTTTTTTTCGCAGTCTTACTTAGTTTCTCCACTTCTTCTTCAGAAGCTTCTTCAAACGGTGGAAGTTCCTCTTCCTTCTTCGAATAATATTTTCCGTAAATTCCTATCCATTGCTTGTCAAGAGTTATTGCACCGCGAGCAAAGAAAGGCTCACCTGCTATTGAAAAAGATACTGTCTGGCTCTGCCTTGTTGCAGTTTCTCCAAATGATGCAAGGAAACGCCTTGCAATCAAATCAAAGATTCTTGCCTCCTCATCATTGAGCTTTTTCGGAACTTCTCCAGTCGGATATATACAGGGGTGAGCTGGGTCAGTTTTCTTTCCCTCATTTGCTTTTAGCTCCGGTTTTTTCAGGAGTTCCTCTGCTATTTTTTTATATGCTGTTATTTTTGTCAGAGCCTTTACCATTTCCTTCGCTTCAATTCCAGCCGGAAGCTTCTGTGAGCCTGTTCTTGGATAAGAGATAAGTCCTTGGTCATAAAGACTCTGCGAAAATCTCTGTGTCTTTTTTGGAGAATATTTGAAAGCCCTGTAAGATTCACTCTGCAGGGTACTGAGGTTAAAAGGCGCAGGAGCTTCCTCCTTAATAGTGCGTTTCTCAATTTTTTCCACTATTGCAGACTTTTCATTACACTTCTCATAAGTCTCAGAGGCTTTCTCTTTACCAAAGAAGCGTTCCTCTCTGTGCATTATTTTTAATCCATTTTCAAGAAGGGCGCTTATTTCCCAGTAAGGTTCTGGGACAAAGTCCGCAATTTCCTTCTCTCTGTCACTAAGAACTTTTAAAGTAGGACTCTGCACTCGTCCTGCAGATATTGGGCGGTATCCCCCCACTGCCTTGCTGTAAGCAGCTGAAAGTGCCCGAGAAGTATTAATTCCCCAGTACCAGTCCAGGAAGTGACGAGTTATACCAGCTTCCACCATTTCAGTATCTAACTCATGCTGATTCTTGTAGGCCTTTTCTATTTCAGTTTCAGTAAGGGCAGAAAATTTCATTCTGTGAGTATTTTCAAGAGCTTTTTTCTTCCCAAGTTCGTGAATTATATTGTATCCGATAAGAGAGCCCTCTATATCGTAGTCGCATGCATTTATGAATTCATTTGCATTTTTTGCAAGTTTTTTGAGGCTTGTAAGATATGGTTTAGAAAAAGCTGAAGATTTTGAAACTCCGTGGGAGGGAACCCATTCAATTTCAAATATTGGGTAACCTCTTTGTCCTTCCTTCGGTCTGAGTGTATAAAGATGACCGACAGCAGGCGCGACAATTATATCCTTTCCGTCTTTTGTGAAAACATAGTATTTAGCCTTCCCGGCTTTTTCCTCTACTGCAGTTCCACCTGAAAGAAATTCAGCTATCCGCTGGCTAACCTTCGGCTTCTCCGTAACTACAAGTGTATATCCTTTTTCCATGTTTCCAATGCTCCTATCTAAACTAGGTCTTTTACTCTCTCAACGAGAAGTTTTCCTATTCTTTCCTTTGCTTCTACTGTACTGCTTCCCAAGTGAGGTGTAAAAAGAATTCTGTCTCTATAGGAGAGAAGCTTTTCAGAAGCCTTCTTTCCCCAATATACATCAAGAGCTGCTCTTCCAATCTTACCACTTTCAATAGCAGAGTAGAATGCCTCTTCATCGAGAAGTTCCGCTCTTGCCGCGTTTACTATTAGGACTCCGTCCTTCATTTGTGAAAATTCATTTTCCCCAAGAAGTTCTTGCGTTTCCTTAGTAAGTGGCGCGTGCAGACTTATTATATCAGAGCTTGAAAGAAGCTCACTAAGTTCTGAACGCTTTACGGAAGCTTTCTGCATTTCTTCTTCTGGAGAATATGGGTCATAGGCTAAAACCTCCATTCCAAATGCCGAAGCAAGTTCGCTCACTATTCTACCAACTCTGCCAAATCCTATTATTCCAAGTGTCTTTCCGGACAGCTCTATTCCGCTAAGACTGCCTTTCTCCCACTTTCCAGCCTTCGTAGAGGCATTTGCAGAGCAAATATTTCTGGAAAGATTTAACATAAGTCCCATTGTCAGCTCTGCAACACTCTGTGTCGGAGCTTCAGGAGTATTAAGAACCTTAATTCCATTTTCCTTTGCAGCTTCCATGTCGATATTGTCCAGACCGACACCTGCACGAATAACTGCCTTAAGATTTTTTGCGGATGAAATAAGTTCTGATGTAACCTTTGTCCGGCTTCTCACTACAAGGATTTCAACATCAGCAATTTTTTCAAGAAGTTCTTCCGGACTAATAGCCGGAGCAAGTTCCAGCTCTCCCATTTCCCCAATTTCCTTTGCGGCTTCTTTGCTTATTGGATCTGTTATAAGTATTTTCAAGCCTCAACTACCTCCTTAAGTGCTTCAAGCGTTTGCTCAATTTCTGGTCTTCCTACTGAGCCCATATGACCTATTCTAAACATCTTTCCCTTTTCCGGAGCCTGTGCTCCAGCAACTAAAATTCCCTTTTCTTTCAGAGCAGAACGAATATCTTCGGCTCTGTCACTTTTTATTGCTGTAAGAGTTGCTGAGCAGATGTCCTCTGATGCCGGATAGAGCTCAAGTTCCATCTCCTTTACAGCAGTTCTGGTAAATTCTGCATTTTCTCTGTGCCTCTGAATTCTTTTGTCAAGTCCCTCTTCCTCAATTATGAAAAGAGCTTCCTGAAGACCGAATATTAGAGATATTGGTGCTGTGAATGGCGTTTGCGGATATTTTGAGCGGTATTTATTGAGGTCAGTAAGATAATTCTGTTCCTTACTCTCTATTACAGGCCAGGCTTTGTCAGATACTGAAAGAAAACCAATCCCTGGTGGCATTGAAAAACATTTTTGAGAGCCGGCTATACAGAGGTCAATGTTCCAATTATCTGTTTCCACATTGTCGCCTGCCATACTTGAAATTGTGTCGCAAATAAAAAGAGCATTTGTTTCCTTTACAAGTTTTCCAAGAGCTTCCACGTCTGCTCTGACTCCTGTCGATGTTTCATTATGGACCATAGTCACGGCTTTTACATCATCACTAAGGGCTTCTTCTATCTTCCCAATATCAGGAGCTTTCCCCCAGTCAAATTGAAGAGTTTCAACATCTGCGCCTACTGAGACTGCTATATCTCGTAGTCTTTCCGAGAACTTTCCGAAAACAATAGAGAGGACTTTATCTCCCTTTGATACAGTATTTCCAAGAGCTGCGCACATTGCTGTCGTTCCTGAACCTGACATAGTATAAACTGTATCGTCTGTTTTGAAAACTTTCTTCAACCTGCTTCCGCAGTCATCAAGTATTTCAGTAAATTCTGGCGTCCTATGGTGAACAATGGGGTGTGCTAATGCAGTTCGTATACGCTCTGGAACCTCAGTTGGTCCTGGTGTCATAAGTAGTTGAACCATAGTGCCTTAAGAAGCTATTCAGAACCCTTTATGTAGTTTTCGATAGTCTCAAAAATATTTCATCAATGCGCAAGAATGAGCATGATGCCTATTCCTGCCAAAAAGGCCAGGAACTGAAGAATAGATTTTCTCAATTTAGTTTCTTTGTGCATTTCAGGTATCAAATCTGCTGCTGCTATATAGATAAAATTTCCGACTGCGAATGGTATCAATATTCCCTCAAGTGACGGGGTAGTGCTCCCAATAACCAGTACTATTACCGTTCCCAGAAGGGCTGTAAGAGCTGAAGCAAAGTTGTAGAAAAGAGCTCTTGCTCTCGAAAGCCCGCTGTGGATAAGTATAGAAAAGTCCCCAATCTCCTGTGGTATTTCGTGGAATATTATTGATATTGTAGTTGCTATTCCTACAGGAATGCTTGTAAGATATACAGCTCCAATAACCATACCATCTATAAAATTATGTACTCCGTCTCCAATCAGAATCAAATAAGATATTGGGTGTATGTGACTTTCACCTGTTTTGTGCATATGCTTCCAGTGGACAATTTTTTCTATTACAAATGCAGTCAAAAGTCCTGCAAGGATGTAAAGGGATATTTCAAGTCCGAATCCACTTGTCTGGACAATCTCAGGAATTAGATGCAGGAAAACATTCCCCAGTATCGCACCTGTTGCAAAACTTACCAAATACAGAAGATTATTTTCAAGAAGATTTTTTCTTGATGAAAGTATGAACACTCCTACAAGGGAAACGAGGCTAACTATTAGAACGCTAATAATTGCGTAAATCCATGAAATTTCCATAGTAATTAAATGACAAAATCCCCTTTTATATATTTCTAATTGAGGATTATTATTATTGCTCCTGCAAGCATTATGAGAGTCCCTAACAATCTCCTTCCAATATTCTTTTCTCGGAATACGACCCCTCCAAATATTACCGCAAAGAGAACTGCGAGTCTCTTCATAGATACTACATAAGGAACTATTTCTAAGGTCATCGCAGCATTTATGAAAACAGCAGTAAGTGAAAGCACAATTCCTGTGGTCAATATCCACTTCCAAAGCTTTTTGTAACTTCCCACAAGCTTCCTTCTCCCTGTCTTTGAATAAATTAGAAAGGGTACTGCAGTTATTAGGAATATACCTGCTGAAGAAAGCATAGGGTCTGAATTAAGAACTGCAATTTTATTATAATTCGCTGCGATACTGAAGATAAATGCAACTCCCAACATATCCAATACTCCTTTATTACTCAGAATTTGTTGTATGGGATAAAGAAGTCCCTTGTGGTCTGTAGACATATTAATCACATAAGAGCCTGATACAATCAGAACTATTCCTCCCATTCCGACATAACTTGGAAACTCTCCCAATATCAGGAAGGAAGTAGCTATCAGAAAGAGGGGGCTGAATGACAGCATCGGCAAAGAGAGCGATATATCTGTCGTTTTCAGAGTCCTGAAATAGAGGGCAACTGCAAACGTATTGAGAATCCCTGTTACAATAATTGAGGAATAGAATTGCCCTCCAATCACGGGAAGTCCGCTGACAAATGAAGAGATAAAGAGTATTACAGAACCTGAGAGAAAAATTCCGCCTGCCAAAACTTGAAGGTCCTCCTTTTTTACAAGCTTTTTTATTAGAGTATAGTAAATCGCTTCAAAAAATGCTGAAAATATCGCCAGTAGGTACCAGTACATTCAATTATAACCTTTCTTCTATTTCCTTTCCAATTTTCTTAATAAAACTCTCAGCCTTTACACCAAACTTGACCTTTCCATCTCTCGTTCTGATGGCAAGCGTTCCCTTTTCAACTTCCTTGTCTCCAATAGTTATTATATAGGGGACTTTCTCAAGTGTGGCATCTCTGACTTTCGCCTCAACACGCTCAGCTCGTGAATCCATCTCAAATCGGATTCCATTTTCCATCATCATTCCGGAAATCATCTCTGCATATTTATTGTGCCTGTCTGCAACCGTTATTATTTTAGCCTGAACTGGGGAAAGCCACACAGGGAATGCCCCTCCAAAGTGCTCTATCAATACAGCCATAAAACGTTCCATACTTCCAAGTATTGCAAGATGTATCATCACCGGTCTGTGCGGACTGTTATCTTCTCCAATATACTCAAGCCCGAAGCGTTCCGGCATCTGGAAGTCAAGCTGTATAGTTCCTGTTTGCCACTCTCTTCCAAGAGAATCTCTCATCACAAAATCAATCTTTGGTCCATAGAATGCACCGTCACCTGGATTAAGAGAGAAAGGAACTTTGGTTTTCTTAAGAACATTAGTCAAGGCCTTTTCAGCCCTTTCCCAAAGCTCGTCTGAACCCATAGACTTCTCAGGTTTTGTCGATAGACGTATTGTGTATTCAAATCCAAATGTTTTGTATACAGTTTCCACAAGCTCGAGAATTCCCTTTATTTCTGACTCAATTTGTTCAGGTGTTACATATGTATGATTATCGTCCTGTGTAAATGCGCGGACCCGCATAAGTCCGTGAAGAACGCCAGAAAGTTCGTGTCTGTGAACATGTCCGAATTCAGAAAGTCTCAAAGGAAGTTCACGGTAACTCCTCGGTCGCGAAGCATATATCTTCGTATTTCCTGGGCAGTTCATCGGCTTTACAGCGTACTCGTTTTCATCAACTTCTGTCAGATACATATTTTCCTTATAGTGGTCCCAGTGACCTGACTGGTGCCACAATTTATTATCCAGTATTTGCGGAGTCCTTACTTCATGGTACCTCTGCTTCAATTTTTCCTCAAGAAGGAATTTCTCAAGCTCTCTGTATATTACCATCCCCTTTGGATGGAAGAATGGAAATCCAGGACCTTCTTCGTGGAAGGAAAACAAGTCCAGACTCTGCCCAAGTTTTCTATGGTCTCTTTTCTCAGCCTCTTCCTGCAGTTTTAGATACGTTTTCAACTGTTTTGTCTCTGGAAAACTGATTCCATAGAGTCTCTGCAACATGGCATTCTTGGAATCTCCCCTCCAATATGCCCCTGCCACCTTTGTCAGTTTAAATGCTTTCAACATCCCTGTTCTCGGAACATGACCGCCCCTGCAGAGGTCCATAAATTCTCCTTGTTTGTAAAATTGTATCTTATTCCCTGAAATTTCCTTCAAAATTTCCAATTTGTAGTTATTTCCCTTGAAAAATTCCTCAGCCTTCTTTCTTGTGAGAATTACACGCTCGACTTCAAGGTCTTCCTTTACAATTTTCTGCATTTCCTGCTCTATAGCTTCGAAATCGCCTTCCGAAAAAGCGTATTTTGAATCAAAATCGTAGTAAAAGCCGTTTTCAACTGCAGGTCCTATTGTATTCCTAACATTTTTATGCAATCTTTGTATTGCCTGCATCATGAGGTGAGCTGTCGAATGCCAGAAAGCTTCCCTTCCTTCCGGTGAATCAAAAGTGAAAAAAACAACTGAAGCGGATTTCTCTATTGGCTCAAAAAGGTCCCCCATTTCTCCGTCAAGTGAACCAACAATAGCAGCCTTCCCAAGCCTCGGTCCTATTGAGTAGGCAAGCTCTCCAAGTGTAGTTCCTTTCTTTGTTTCTTTCTTCGAGCCGTCGGGCAGGCGTATCTTCATATTTCTATTTCAGTATCTATTGGTTTTTAAGACTTGCTAAACTCCTATCATTTACAGACCCATAAAAGTCCTTCTAATATGGATTAATTCTTCAAAGTGAACTGGCACTATTTGTTTTCTCAATTTAAAAACAAAACTATCCTTTACCAGCTCAGGTCCTGTGTATTTCCCCTTGAAATTTACCAATTTCCTCCCTTTAAACCCATACACAAGCACATTTTTGTCAAGATATTCTTCAATATAGTTTATCTGCGGCCATCCCACTACAATATATTCACTTCCTATTGGAAGTTTCTCTCCGCCTGCATACATCTCCCATCTGGTACCTTTCCATAATTTAGCCATATCTCCTTCCGGCTTTTCTATAAAATTTTCCAATCGCTCTCCCTTCATTTTACGCCAAATCCACATCTTGGAAAGCTGTATAAACTCCTCTCCACACATTTTCACGACACCTTTGTGCAGTGATTTTCCTCTCTTAAAAAGTATAAAATCTCCTTCTTTTGGAAGCCTTTCAGACGAATCTACCCACTTTAGATATTTTTTAGTCATATCAACACCTATCTTGTACTTATACAGATTAGTAGATAAGTCAGTTTAAATTTATTTTTATTCAGTTTTTCTAAAAAGTTCTCTAAGCCTTATTTCTTAATCTGCTCTACAAGCTTCTCGAGTCCGCTTTCCTTCCCACCAAGTCCGCTAGACAGATTTTGTGCCATCTTAGTGAATTCCATCGGGAAGATTAGCTTGCTTGACCTTCCGTCAGCAACTTCCTTGAGTGTCTGCAAATAAAGGTAGTTAAGGGCTGGTTCGGAAAGTTTTCCTGCAGCTGCTTCAATTGCATTGATTCTTATCTTGGTAGTTTCAGCTTCCTCGGCAGCAGCTTCCTTGTATCTCTGTGCTATCTGCTGTGCCTCCATAGCTTCAAGGACTGCTTCAGGAGGAATAACGCTGATAAGTTCAACCTCAATTATCTCAATTCCCCAGCCATCTGTCAGCTCCTGAATTTCATGTTTTAGCTGAGAGTTTATTTTATCTATATTTCCGTAGACGTCTTCGAGATGGTTGTTTCCAACAACGTTTCTTATTCTACCTTTCAGATGCTCTTCTATAGCCTTTCTATAATCTTCCTCAACTTCGAGCTCGGCCTTTGCCGGATCTGAAACTCTAAGGTACATTATTGCATCTATCAGAACCTTTATTCTGTCTTTTGTGATTACTTGCTGAGGAGGTATGTCGATAGATTCCGTCCTCATATCATATTTTACAAAACTCTCTATAATTGGAAGAATAAAGTTCCAGCCAGGTTTTGCAATTCTGTGATATTTTCCAAATCTGAATACAACAGCCCTTTCATATTCCCTAAACTCAAACAATACATTGTTAAGCACGGAACCTCCTGGTGCTGCCATTACAATCAATAATAGTAGAAGTACAATTCCAATTGGTATTCCTATTAACATCCAAGCTGCCATATTACTCCCTTTTCACTACTCTCCAGTGAGTAATGTTGTATATAAGTCTTATTCCCCTCTCACAACCAGTCAAAAAGACCACTGAGTTTATCTTTCATTTTCTCAAGAAAACCCTTTGCCTGAGCTTTAGTCTCTTCTTCAGCAGCCTTCTTGGCAAGTTCCTCTACTTTTGTTGAAACCTTATCAGCAATTTCAGTAAGTTTGCTGTTGTCCTGTGTTACTTCCTCTGACTGCTTCCATTCTATTGAAAGATTTGAAAATGATTCTTCATCAAGACCGTTGCACACTACGGTTTCTCCTGATACAAGACAGCTATTAGGCTGGGCATCTGTTATTACTGTTCCTTTTGGAATTGTAAGTGAATAAGATATTGCTCCTATCTTAAGTTCCGAACTTTCTATTACAGTTCTTACTCCGGTTCCTGTAATATTCCCTATAATGTCTGAGGGCTGTACCCGCAGTTTTCCATCCCCTGCCTTGGAAACTGTTGCACCAGTCTCAAAGGAGACATTCAAAATATAATTTGTTTCATAACTTGTCATCTCAAGCCCTTTTCTAAAAATAATTCCTAGCTCAGCAGAGCTAAGTCCTTTATCAAGCTCATAATCACTTGGCATCATATTCATTGCCAGTTCTCCATACTGGTCTTTCAGAACAAGATTTCCTATATCTCTCGTTCCGTATTGCATACTGGCTCTTGTAAGCTGTCCTTCGTCGGAAGCTCCGGCAGAGCATTTAAAATTATATACAATATCTACAAAAAGCCTGTTAGTGTATTCGCTATTTATCCCAATACTCTCTACAGAACAGCGTTCATCAAGAGCGGCATAAGCCTGTCCTGACAAGACAATTGTGCAAATTAAAATTCCAAAAAAGATTCGCTTCATAGTTGATTTGTCTCCTTTCTACTATATATAAATTGACTGCAAGGCAAAATTTAAGACATATTTAGACATTTGTCTTAAAATTTAAGATATCTATCTTAAATTTTCTACTTTTGCCTTAATATTTCCAAAGATTTATATACTATCATAGAGTTTTTAAGAGATATGACTAAGCTTGACGAGAAGGATTGTATAATCCTCAATATGCTACAGGAAAACTGCAGAGTCTCTCTTACAGATATGGCAAAGCGAGTAGGTCTTTCTGTTGATTCTGTAAAAAAGAGAGTTAAAAAAATGGAGAACTCCAAAATATTCTATCCTCGCGTTCAAATAAGACCGCGTCATCTTGGTTTCGAGAACATTGTAGATGTCAAAATAAAACTTCATAATTACACTTCTGACGAACTAAGCGCTTTCGTAAAGTTCCTGAAAGATAATCAACAAGTCCCTGAAGTCTTCCTCGTTTCAGGGGAGTGGGATTTGTCTCTAGTTATTATGGCAAAAAACTCTGAAGACCTTGGGGAGCTTACTGCCTCTATCAGAAAGCGCTTCGGAAACATAATTAGGGAATGGTCAGAGTCTCTTACGACAATTGCTCATAAGTTCGAGACCTATGACATGCTCGAGCTGATGGGACACAGGAGTGGAAAAGAATAATGAAATTAATATTTTTCGGACTTGGTTCAATAGGGGAGAGGCAGGCCAGACTTCTTCAGGATAATTTTGAGCACGAGCTCTATGCTTTCAGGTCAGGAAAAAATTCTGAGAAAAACAAACTCGGTATTAAAGAAGTTCACACTCTAGAGGAAATTGAAAAAATCAATCCTGATGTCGCCTTTATCACAAATCCGACTAAGCTTCATATCTCAACAGCTCTTCAGTGTGCAGACCAAGGAATGAGCCTTTTCATAGAGAAACCACTTTCGTCAAGCAAAGAAGATGTTCAGAAGTTAATGGACACAGCAAATTCAAAGAAACTTTCTCTTTATGTCGCATATTGCATGCGCTTTCATCCTGTAATAAAGTGGCTCAAAGAGCATCTGAAAAACAACAAGCCTCTACATACAAGCGTTATGGTATCTTCCTATCTTCCAAATTGGAGAGAAGGGATTGACCATCTGACTCACTACAGCGCAATAAAAGAGTCTGGTGGTGGAGTTCTCTTAGAGCTTTCACACGAGCTGGACTATCTTTACTATCTCTTCGGAACTCCAACTCTGATTGAAGCAGTTTCATCAAAAGCTGGAAGTGTAACTACTGACGTTGAAGACTTTGCAGATATACTTCTCAGTTTCAGCGGAAATCTTAATTGCAATTTGCATATGAACTTCCTCAGCAGGCTGGACAGGCGTGAGATGATTCTTGATTTTGAGGATCACACTGTTGTAGCCAACCTTGCAGAAAGTAAAGTAACAATTCTGTCTGACGGGGAAGCTGAATTAAAGAAATTCGCCTTTGAAAGAGACGACATGTATCTTGAACAGCTCAATTATTTCTTTGACAATCTCAATAATCCTGAAATTATGAACGGTCCTGACGAATCTTCCAAGTTTCTGAACACTTTAATGGAAATAAAGGAGGCTGTAAAATGATACTGCTAACAGTCTGTGCTCGAGGCGGTTCAAAAGGAGTAAAAAACAAAAATATCCGTGAGATAGCAGGAAAACCGCTTATTGCCCATACTATAGAAGTCGCAAAAAAATGGGGAAAGGCTGACAGAATTGTCTGCTCTACAGATTCTGAAGAAATCGCAAAAGCAGCCAGAGATGCCGGAGCTGAAACGCCTTTTATGAGACCTTCTGAGCTTGCAACAGATGAGGTAAGTAAAATGGATGTCATAAGGCACGCTGTGGGGGAGGCTGAAAAACAATACGGGGAACGCTATGACCTAATTGTTGATCTTGATGTAACAAGTCCCGTGAGGACTAGCAAAGATTTGGATTCATGTCTCAAAATATTCCAGGAAAACGAAGTGGACTCGGTTTTCTCTGTTACAAATGCAAGAAAAAGTCCTTATTTCAATATGGTTGAACTAAATTCTGATGGCTACGCACACCTTTCCAAAGAGCCTGTATCTCCAATAGTCAGAAGACAGGATGCACCCGAAGTTTATGATATGAATGCATCAATCTACTTTTACAAAAGGGAATTTCTGATGAATCCGGAAACAGAATCTCCGATGTCAGAAAAGTCAGCAATTTATGTTATGGATGACATTTCCTCTGCGGAAATAGATTCCGAACTTGACCTGGCATTTCTCGAATTCCTGATTGAAAAAGGAGAGGTATCATTATGACGGATTATATGAAAAAATTCAGCCTTGACGGAAAAACTGCCGCAGTTTTCGGAGGTCTCGGTCTAATTGGAAGGGAAATAGTAAATTCCCTAAGTCAAGCAGGAGCTAAAGTTCTCTTAATAGATATTGATGAGGAACAAGGACACAAAACTGCTGAAGAACTTGGTGCAGAGTTCATTGAGCTGGATATAACTGATATAGAAAGCTACGATGAAAAAATTTCTTCTATCTGGAAAAAGCAGGGACAGGTCGATATTGTTGTCAATACTGCATACCCAAGAACTGAAGACTGGGGCGACAAGTTCGAAGATGTAAAGTCAGAATCATGGCGAAAAAATGTTGATATGCAGATGAATTCCTACTGTCTTCTCACAATAAAATTTGCCGAGTTAATGAAAGAAAATGAAGTCAAAGGAAGTATAATCAATTTAGGTTCAACTTATGGAGTTCTTGGAGCAGACTTTGATGTATACAAAGGAACAGATATGACTTGCCCTCCTGCCTATGCAGCGATAAAAGGGGGAATTATAAATTTCTCGAGGCACGCAGCTTCCTATTACGGAAAACACGGAATCCGTGTTAATGCTCTCTGCCCTGGAGGAATTTTTGACAATCAAAATCCAGAGTTCGTAAAAGCTTATGAAAACAAAACTTCCCTTAAAAGAATGGGAAATCCCGAGGAAATCGCATCAGCCGCAGTTTTCCTTGCATCTGACGCTTCTTCATACATAACAGGAACTGCCTTCATGGTAGACGGCGGGTGGACTAGCATATGAGCAAGAAGGCAAGAGTAATCGCAAGACTTGATGTAAAGGGACCTAATGTAATAAAAGGCGTTCAGCTTGAGTGCCTCCGAATCGTCGGGAAGCCCGGAGAGATGGCGGAGAAATACTATCTACAGGGAGCAGACGAACTCATTTACGTCGATATAGTTGCCAGCCTCTACGGTCGTGACAATCTTCTCGATATAGTTAACAAGGCATCTGATAAAATTTTCATTCCCTTCACCGTCGGAGGAGGCGTCAGAACTCTTGAGGATATCTGTGAGTTTCTAAAAGCGGGTGCAGATAAAGTTGCAATTAATACAGCAATAACAAAAGATCCCGAACTAGTAAAAAAAGGAGCACGAATGTTTGGTTCTCAGTGCATAGTCGCTTCAATAGAGGCAAGGAAAATCGGCGAAGGTAAGTGGGAAGCGCTTACTGACAATGGTAGAGAAACAACAAGTCTTGATGTTGTAGAGTGGGCAAAAAAACTTGAATCCCTCGGAGCCGGCGAAATTCTCCTCACTTCCGTAGATATGGAAGGGACTCAGAAAGGTCTCGATACAGAACTTATCCGCAGTGTTACTGATGTAGTATCAATCCCAGTAATAGCCTGCGGCGGAGCGGGAAATTCTGATGATGTTCTTGACTGTATCAAAAAAGGAAAAACAGACTCAATTGCCGTCTCTTCAATATTACACTTTGACAAAGAAACAATCCCTAAAATAAAATCCACACTGAATAATGGCGGAATTGAGGTGAGGACTCTTGACTGAAACTGATGTAAGTATAATTGACTATGGTCTCAACAATCTGAAAAGTGTTTCCAAAGGTTTTGAAAAGATAGGACGAAGTTCTAAAGTCGTTGATACTCCTGAAGAAGTCCTTTCTGCAAAATGTTTGGTTCTTCCGGGAATTGGCGCATTCGAAGACGGAATGAATGGTCTGAAGAAGAGAGCTCTCATCAATCCAATCAAGCAAAAAGTCTCTGAAGGAACTCCGTTGTTTGGTATTTGCCTTGGAATGCAGATGCTCTTCACTGAAAGCGAGGAATTCGGGCTTCACAAAGGTCTGGACTTGATAAAAGGCAGAGTTATAGCATTCAAGCCTCCGGGAGAGTTGAATCTTGACTGGTATAAAGTTCCCCACATGGGCTGGAATGAGATAATTACTCCGGAAGCTTCCGACTGGAAGGGAACTTTCCTTGAAGAAACAAAAGAAGAGACAAATGTATACTTCGTTCACTCATTCTACCCAATCCCTGAGGATAAAGGGCTGATTCTCGCTAATACTGAACACGGGAAGCAGGTTTTTGCTTCTGTTGTAAAAAAAGGAAGCATTATCGGAACACAGTTTCATCCTGAAAAAAGCGGCGAAGTCGGTTTGGCAATGCTGAAATCTTTCTGTGATATAAACAATATAGGTAAAGGAGGAACAGAAAAATGAGTGAAAAACTGGAGGCATATTTCGGTCTTCCAAATGAGGTTAAATTCTGTACAAGATGCGTAATTTCTAACCAGCGACCCAATTCTTCAATTGAGTTCAAACATACAAGGGAATCAAAGAAAAAAACAATAAATTTTGACAGCGAGGGTGTCTGCGATGCCTGCAGACATGCAGAAAACAAATACAACAAAATAGACTGGACGAAACGCGAAGAAGAGCTTTACACACTTCTTGACAAATACAGAAAAAATGACGGCTCCTATGATGTACTTGTTCCGGGGAGTGGTGGCAAGGACAGTGTCTTCGCATCCCATGTCCTCAAGTACAAATACGACATGCATCCACTCACTATAACTTGGGCTCCGCATCTCTACACAAACTATGGCTGGGATAATTTCCAGGGATGGATTCACGAAGGAGGTCTAGACAATATGCTATTCACTCCAAATGGAAAAATCCACAGGCTTCTTACAAGACAGGCTTTCAAAAACTTACTCCACCCTTTCCAGCCTTTTATATTCGGTCAAAAGAATCTAGCTCCAAAAATTGCTGAAAAGTTTGACATTCCTCTCATTTTCTACGGTGAGAATGAGGCTGAATACGGAAATCCAATACAGGACACATCAACAGCGGAAAGAGACTGGAAGTATTTTGCTTCCAATGAGCTCGAAAGCACCTATCTCGGCGGAACAAGTATTCAGGACCTTGTTGAAAAACACGGTGTAACGATGAATGATTTGGATATCTATATGCCTGCGGATCCTAAGATGGTCGAAAAGAAGCAAATAAAAGTCCACTATCTTGGATACTATCTAAAGTGGATTCCTCAGGATAACTACTATTATTCTGTTGAACACACAGGCTTCAAACCGAATGACCAGAGAACTGAAGGTACTTATTCGAAATACAATAGTATAGATGATAAAACTGATCCCTACCATTACTGGACTACTCTAATAAAATTCGGAATCGGCAGAACAACGTATGATGCGGCTCAGGAAATAAGAAACAATCATATAAACCGTGATGAGGGCGTCGCATTGGTCAAGAGATTTGATCAGGAATTTCCAACTCGTTATCTCAAGGACTTCCTAGATTACATCAGCATGACTGAGGAAGAGTTCTGGGAGACAGCTGACAAATTCCGGTCTCCTCACATTTGGAAGAAGGAAAACGGTGACTGGAAGCTCAGGCACACAGTTTGGAAGGGAGGTACTGACGACTAGTGATAAAAATAAGAGATCGCGAACTTGGAACTGAAAAACCTGTCTATATAATTGCAGAAGCAGGTGTTAATCATAATGGAAGTATTGAACTCGCAAAGAAACTAGTTGATGCAGCTGCAGAAGCAGGTGCGGATGCTGTAAAATTCCAGACCTTCAGAGCCGAGCTTATTGTGACTGAAGATGCAGACAAGGCAGAGTATCAGAAAAAAGATTCAGATGAAAGCCAGTTCAACATGCTCAGGAATCTGGAACTTTCAGATGAAGATTTCATGGAGCTGAAAGAGTACTGCAATACTAAGAAGGTAGAATTTCTCTCAACACCACATTCAGGTGAGTGGAGTGTTAATCTTCTGGAAGAGCTCGGAATCTCTGCATATAAAATTGGTTCAGGGGACCTCACAAATATACCTCTACTCAAATATATCGCAAAACTTGGTAAGCCTGTTATAATTTCCACTGGAATGGCGACTCTGGACGAGATAGAGGAAGCAAAGGAGTCAATAAATTCAGAGGGAAATGATAATTTAATTGTACTTCACTGTACCACAATGTACCCCTGCCCTGAAGGAAAGGTCAACCTGAGGGCGATGCAGACAATTCTGGAAAAGACAGAAAATCTTGTAGGTTATTCGGATCATACAAATTCAATAGAGGCCTCAATAATTGCAACCTGCCTTGGTGCTTCTCTCATAGAAAAACACTTTACACTTGACCAGGATATGCCTGGTCCTGACCATGCGTCTTCAATTGAACCTGACGAGCTTGAAGAGCTCATAAGAGCTATTCGCTTTGTCCGTAAAAATAACATACAAAATCCCTCAGAGGCTTTTGACGCTCTCAACAGCCAGGGCTACTCATTGAATTCCAGTCTAATCGAAACAATATTAGGAAGTCCTGAAAAAGTTCCTGACGAAAAAGAGCTAGAAATATCAAAAGTAGCAAGAAAGAGCATAGTCGCAAGGAAATACATAAAATCTGGAGAGGAACTTACAAGCAAAAATATTGGAATTCTTCGACCAGGCGAGGGTCTTCATCCTCGGCACTTCCCAGAGCTTCTTGGAAAACAAGTAGTTCGTGATATAAAGAAAAACGAATATCTTCTCCTGGAGGATGTAAAATGAGAAAAATACTTTATGTCACTGGGAGTCGGGCAGAATATGGTCTTATGCAGTCAAGTCTTAAACTAATTGACAGCGATTCCGAACTTGACCTACATATCGTGGCAACTGGAATGCACCTTATGCCAGAATTCGGAAACACAATCACTGATGTGGAGCACGACGGATTCAAACTTCATACAATTGATTCAATTTATTCAGATGACAGCAAGGAAGCAATGGCACACTTTGCCGGAGAATTCCTCTCAAAATTTGTAGATGCTCTTAAAAAAATAAATCCGGATATAATTCTTCTTCTTGGGGACCGTGCTGAGATGCTCTCAGCTGCAGTTGCAGGTGCTTATATGTCAATTCCTGTAGCACATATTCACGGAGGAGATGTAAGTTCAACAGTGGATGAAATGGCAAGGCACGCTATAACAAAACTCTCTGAAATTCATTTCGCTGCAACAGAATCAAGCGCTGAGAGAATAAGGAAGATGGGGGAACTCCCGTTTAATATACATCTTGTCGGTGCTCCTGGTTTGGATTCAATACTTAATGATATTCTTCCTTCAAAAGAAGAAGTTTTCAAAAGCCTCGGACTGAATTCTTCTGAAAAAACAGTCCTAATTGTCCAGCACCCAATTACTCTTGAGGATGGAAAATCTGAAGAGCATATGAGGGCAACTCTTGAAGCTGTAAAAGAGGAAGGGTTTCAGGTTATTGTTGTTTATCCTAACGCAGATGCCGGAGGTCGGGAAATGATAAGTGTCATCGAAGAGTATGAAGGAACTTTCAATATTTTTAAAAGCATGGAACGGTCACTTTTCCTCAGCCTTATGAAGAACTCAGATTTAATTATTGGAAACTCAAGCTCGGCTCTGATAGAGGCGCCTTCCTTTGGAACTCCTGCTGTCAATATAGGTTCTCGGCAGAGTGGAAGAGAGCAGTCTGACAATATAATTGATTCAGGGTATAAGAAAGATGAAATAATCTCTGCAATCAAAAAAGCACTTTCTCCTGAGTTCATTAAAAAAGCAGAAAAGTGCGAAAATCCATATGGCGACGGAAAGTCAGGAGAGCGCATAGTAAAAATACTAAAAGAGGTGGAGCTTGGTAGGGAACTTCTTGACAAGAAAATAGCATACTAATGGAAAAAGACGACAGATTTGATGAATGGAAGCCTCCTAAGATAAAGGACGGAGAACTCACTAAGTGGAATTGGATGGTTCAGAATGTGGAAGGTCTAAAACTCGGGAAGAAGACAGATATTGGAGTCTTCACTTACATAAATGCAAAACACGGCGTTGAAATACAGGACAATGTACAGATTGGCTCACACTGTTCAATTTATTCAGAATCTACAATTGACGAAAAATCCGGAAAAGTGATAATCGGAGAAAATGCCAGAATAGGTTCTCACAGTCTGATAATGCCAGGAGTTATAATTGGAAAAAATGCAGTCATCGGGGCATTTTCCTTTGTTACAACTGATGTGCCTGACAATTCTCTTGCATACGGAATTCCTGCAAAGGTGGTTAAAAAATAAATGAAAGTCCCTCTCTTCAAGACTTATTGGAATCAGGAAGACATAGAGTCAGTGAAAGCGGTAATCGAGCGAGGTACTTATTGGGCAACCGGTCCTGAAATAGAAGAATTTGAGAAGGAAATTGCCGAGTTCGTTGGAGCAAAATACTGCCTGGCTTTTAATTCCGGAACGTCGGCTCTCCATACACTCTTACTGGCTCATGATGTAAAGGAAAAAGAAGTCATAATTCCGTCTTTCACATTCATTGCAACAGCAAACGCTGTCGTACTCGCCGGAGGAATTCCGGTTTTTGCAGAAACAGAAGCAGAAACCTACGGTCTCGACGCAGAAGATGTAGAATCACGCATTACAGAGAAGACTGCCGCAATATTAAATCTGGATTTTGGAGGATTCCCTGCAAGAGACCACGAAAAACTCAGAGAAATTGCAGACCGTCATAATATCCTTTACATAGGAGATTCAGCCGAGTCCCTCGGTTCAAAAACGAAGGGAAAATTACTCGGTTCAATTGCGGATTCTACAATTTTCAGTTTCTGTCAAAATAAAGTTGTCAGCACAGGAGAAGGCGGTGTTCTTATCACTAATGATGAATCAGTTTATGAAAAATCAAAACTCATTCGTTCCCACGGACGTGTAGAGTTAGCTGAGGATTATTTCTCAAGTACAGAAGACAATGACTACATTCAAATCGGCTACAATTACAGAATGCCGACAATGTGCGCAGCTCTCGGACTTTCTCAAATGAAGAAAATTTCTGAAAACATTAAAATGCGAAGGTCTAATGCAGACTTTCTGAATGAAGGTCTTGGAAAAATCGAGCAGGTAAAAACCCCGACACTCATCGAAGGCGATTTCCAGGTTTATCAGATGTATACAATTCAACTTCCGAACCAGGAAACCAGAGATGCTCTTCAGAGTCATCTTACTGAGCAGGGAATTAGTACAAAAGTTTATTTCAATCCAGTTCATCTCAAAACAGTTTACAAAAATATGGGTTGTTCAGAAGGGGACCTACCCAAAACCGAGACACTCTCTGGAAAGGTTCTAACACTTCCAATGCATCCATCACTTACTGAGGCTGAAATGGAGTATATAATAAATTCAGTGGAGGATTTTTTCAAAAATGTCGAAGCTTGAGGATATGTTAATAGACCAGTCAACTTCCATAAAGGAGGCAATGCGGATTATAGACAGAGCCGGAGTAAGAATGGCTCTTATTGTCGATGACAATCAAAAATTAAAGGGGATAGTTACTGACGGAGATATACGGAGAGGAATAATTAAAGGAGCCGGAAACGAGGACGAAGTTTCAACTGTCATGAATAAAGCTCCATTAACTACAAAAGAGAATGTTCCTCACCAAGATGTTTTGGATTTACTCAAGACTAATAAGGTTCTAGGAATCCCAGTTCTTTCAGAAAGCGGAGAAATTATTGATATGCTTCTTCTGGAAGGAAATGAGGTTCTCTCATACACAAAACACGAAATAGAAAAGAAGCACCTAAGAAAAATACTCGTCATCGGTGGAGCCGGATATATCGGCTCCGTTCTTGTCAGAAAGCTTCTTGACAAAGGATACAAAGTAAAAATTCTCGACAATTTCCTCTATGGGGATGAGTCTTTATCCTCAATAGAATCTGACGAGCTCACACTTCTCGAAGGGGACACCAGACATATAGAAGATGTTACAGAAGCCGTCCAGGATGTTGATGCTGTTGTTCACCTTGCTGAGCTTGTAGGTGATCCTGCTTCAAATCTAAATCCAAAATTTACCCAGGATATAAACTACCTTGCAACACGTAATGTTGCCTCTGTCTGCAAACACTTCCACCTCAATAGGCTGGTATATGCTTCATCTTGCAGCGTTTACGGAGCATCAGAAGAAGGAAAGCTCCTTACAGAGGAATCCTCTCTCAATCCTGTTTCTCTTTATGCTAAAATGAAGATAAGCTCTGAGAAAGCCCTTGTTGAAATGAAGGATGACAGTTTCAGACCGACAATTCTGAGACTGGGAACTGTTTTCGGTCCTTCACCACGCCCAAGATTTGACCTTGTCGTTAATCTTCTCACTGCAAAGGCTGTAAGAGACGGAAAAATAACAATTTTCGGTGGAGATCAGTGGCGTCCGAATGTTCACGTTGAGGACGTTGCCGAATCTATTATTTCTGTATTGGAAGCCCCTCTTGATAAAGTAGGTGGAGAGGTTTTCAATGTCGGGTCAGAGAAAAATAACCATACTATAAATGAGCTTGGAAATTTTGTCAAAGGAAAGGTTCCTTCTGCAGAACTAATAATAGAAGAAAAAGATGTTGACAAAAGGGATTACAAAGTAGATTTCACAAAACTCCGCGAAGGTCTTGAACTGAGCCTGGAAAGAACTGTGGATGAAGGAATATCAGGAATAATTTCCTTCCTGGAAGACAACAAAGATATCAATTACGAAGATTCAAAATACAGTAATGTCAAATTCCTCGAACAGGGAAAGCTAACAGAATTCTTTTCCAACGGGGATACAAAAACATAAACTATTTAATAGGACAGTCTTTATGCCAGTTATGGCACGAAAGTCCAAAAAATCTAAAGAAGAGCAAAGAGTAATGTTCGCAGTGGAAGAGATTGTTCTCAGTTTTGTAGGCTCTCTTGTGCTCGCTTTCGGTTTTGTCGTTATCTCGACAGCTGAAGGAAGCACTTTCTGGGCTAACTTTGTACTGGGTCTCTTTGTGGTCTGGCTAGGATTACTCCTCTTTACTGTACCTTTAATCAGAAAGATTGAAGAGCTCATGTAATCCTTTGTTATGCATTTCAGCTCCAGCGCGAGCTTGAATTAAATTATTATTCACCTACCATCATAAGCTATTAATACGCGCCACAATTAACATTTTTTATGAGAGTTCTAACGGAGATACAGTCTAAAAAACTCCTGAAAAAACATGGTATAAAGACTACTACGCAGATTTTTGCAGCATCTCCTCAGGAAGCTGCCACAGCTGCATCAAAGCTTGGGTTTCCTCTTGTATTGAAAATAGTGTCTCCTGACATAACACATAAGACGGAAGTTAATGGAGTCAGAGTCGGAATAAAAACTGTGCCTGAAACTATAGAAGCATACCGTTCTCTAATTTCTTCAGCAAGAAAGGCGAGACCTAAAGCCGTCATTGAAGGAGTTTCAATCCAGGAAATGGCGGATGGCGTCGAAATAATAATCGGCGTTTCAAGAGACTCACAATTCGGACCTGTTATTATGCTAGGAACTGGCGGAATTTTTGTAGAAGTTTTGAAAGATATATCATTCAGAGTTGCTCCGATAAGCGAGAATGATGCTCTTGAAATGATTTCAGAAATAAAAGGAAATACACTTCTAAAAGGTGTTCGCGGAAAAAAACCCAGCGATATAAAATCTCTTGTTTCAATGCTATTGAAAACATCAAAACTTGCAATGTCTGATGAAAGTATAATGGAGATAGATATGAATCCTGTTTTTGTAAGTTCCTCTGGAGCAATGGCAGCTGATGCTAGGGTGGTGCTTGACAAATGAAGACTGTAAAGGAAAAAATACACATAAAATTTTTCAGAACATCGGGAGTTCTGATAGCGGGCCTTATAATTTTCTTTGGCTTGCTGGCTTCCGTTCAGGGATATAACATAGAAAAAGTTACTCAAAAAGATATACTTCTTGACGCACTTCAGCCTATATTTTCAGATCTGCTTGAAGAAGAATGCTCTGAAGCAGGAGAATTCAAAGATTCCTGCTTTGAGCAGGCTGGAGCTTCCATAAATCTCTCTGAAAAGATGGACGGTCTGTACACAGCTTCGGTTAAAATTCCAATAATCGGTGCCATAAGCATGTATTCCCTTAATTCAATGGCATCTGCTTCTCAGGGAAGTGGTATTATGGTGGCAATCGCCGGAATAGCTATTGCCTTCTTTCTTCTCAAAGATAAACTAAGAATACTTAAAATTCTAGGGGGCATTTTTGTCTCACTCTCTGTAGCGACTTTTGGGGGGGCCTTCCTTATAGAAAAAGCAATTCTTCCACGACTTCTTTCCGGACAACTCTCTGCAGTCGTCTCATTGGCAGATTTCTTCAGCTCCCAGCTCCTCAACTTCCAATTTTTTGTCGGAAAGCTCTTCTTTATTGCAGGTCTTTCTCTCTATGCCTCATACTTCCTCATCAAAAAATATCTATTTTCGGAGGTCGGTAAATGAGCCCTATACTGTCGTCTGCTGAAAGCTCAATAATAGAATCTCCAATAAGGAGAATAGCCCAGCTTCTTGAAAAAGCAGGAGCTGACCCTGATATAATAAGTTTCGGTGGCGGAGCTCCGAGCCTTGCTCCCCCAAAAGAAGTTGTTAATGCAATGATATCTTCTCTGAAAAAAGATGCCTTTAAAGCAGTATCTTACACATCAACAAAGGGTCTTCCAAGCTTGCGCGAAAAGATAGCAGGAGATCTTACTCGGAGTGGTGATGCTGTTGAGCCGAGCCAAATTGCTCTTACAACTGGAGCAACTGGGGGACTTTTTACGGCACTTGAGGACATAATTAACCCAGGAGAAGAAATAGTAGTTTCTGACCCAACTTATGTCGGTTACGAAGGTCCAGCTCTTATTGACCGGGCAAAAATTCGTCGTGTTCCTGTCAAAAAAGAAAATGATTTCCAACTTACTCCAGATTTAGTAAATGAAGCCATTACAAAGAAAACGAAGGCCATTATCATACTCTCCCCTGACAATCCAACAGGAAGAATTCAGAAAAAGAAAAATGTCAAAGGGATAGCTGACATAGCTAAGGATAATAATCTCTGGATTGTATCTGATGATACTTACAAAGACATAATCTATGAAGGAAGCCACACATACGTTCACAAATATGCCCCTGAAAATACAATAACTGCATGCACCTTTTCAAAATCTTCTTCACTCCCTGGTCTCCGTCTTGGCTATGTATACGGTCCAAAAGAGGCGATAAATGGTATAACGAAATTAAGTCAGTATATTATGCTCTGTCCAAACAAACTCAGCCAGACTGCAGCTGAGAGTTTCTACTCTGTCAAAGATTCGTATTTAAAAGAAAGTGTTATTCCTGTTTACAAGAAAAAGCGCGAGGTAATGGGTGAAATGATAAAAAAACACCTTCCTATCTGCAATTACGTAAAGCCACACGGAGCATTTTATTATTTTATTGATTTGTGTGATTCAAAACTTGATGATGAAGAATTCTGCAATCGCCTTCTTGAGGAACGGAAAGTCGTGGCAATTCCCGGGAAATATTTTGGAAATGAAGGTAAAGGTCATATAAGGCTGACCTTCGTTTCAGAAAGCGAAAAACGCATAGAAGAGGGAGTTCTTAAAATAAAAGATTTCATGGAGGAACTATGAGCTCAAAAAATGGAATAAAACAACTATTCAATCCTGAAAGCATAGCAGTAATTGGGGCTTCTCACAATCCACACAAGGTCGGCAGTATAATTTTGAAGAATCTGAAAGAAGGCGGTTTCACAGGCAACCTATATCCCATAAATCCTGACACCTCTCCTATATTGGAGCTTAAGACCTATAGTTCAATCAATAGAGTGAGAGGAACGGTTGACCTGGCAATAATATCAACTCCTGCAAATACTGTTCCGAAAATACTCGAGGACTGCGGTCGCTCAGGTGTCAAGGCGGCAGTTATAATTTCAAGCGGCTTTAAGGAAATCGGAGAAAAAGGAGAGAAACTTGAAGAAGAATTACGAAAAACAATTGAGCGCCATGAAATTACAGTAGTCGGTCCAAACTGTCTCGGAGTTTATGATGTAGATTCTGGAATTGACAGTATTTTTCTTCCAAGTTACAGAATGGGACGTCCAAAACACGGCAATATTTCATTTATTTCCCAGTCTGGCGCTTTCGGCTCCGCTCTTCTTGACTGGAGTGCTGAAGAGGGTTTCGGAATCAGTAAGTTCGTATCTTATGGAAACGCTATTGATGTTGATGAGGTCGCTCTTCTTGAATACCTTGGAAATGACAAGGACACAAAAGTAATTTCAATGTATCTTGAGGGAGCCAATAGAGCAAGAGACTTAATAGAAGTTGGAAAAAAAGTGACACAGAAGAAGCCTGTAGTATGCCTCAAAGTTGGCAGAACGGAAGCCGGCGTCAAAGCAGCCGCTTCACACACGGGGTCTCTCGCCGGTTCTGATGAAATATATTCTGCGGCCTTTAAACAGGCTGGAATTATCCGAGCAGAAACTATAGAAGAAATGTTTGATTATTCCCGAGCCTTTGCAACTCAGCCGCAGCTCAAAGGGAAGAAAATTGCAATAATAACTGACGGAGGAGGATTTGGAGTTATGGCAGCAGATTCTGCTGAAAAACACGGTCTACAACTTGCAGAACTTTCCAAAAAAACCAAAAAATTTCTCAAAAAAGAATTAGTCCCTTACGCCTCCTTAAACAATCCAATAGATTTGACCGGGGTTGCAAATGAGGAGCATTACTCTGCAGCCATAGATGCTTGCATGGCAGACCCAAAGGTAGACTGTGTTTTGGTTATTCTCCTCTTACAACCTCCAAATGTCAGTTCAGATGTTATTGAGACTCTCATCGAAATCAATTCACAGCACAGAAAGCCAATGCTTGTCTGCAGTGCAGGCGGTCGCTATACAAAAACACATACTGACATTCTCGAGGATTCAGGAATTCCTGTTTTCCCGACTCCTGACCGCGCCGCAAAGGCAATGGCCACTCTTTACAAATATTCAAAAATCAAAAATTAAAACTTAAATACACGGAGCCCATATACGTTGTGTGGGAGAATGAAGTTAAAGATAATACTTGCAACATTTGTAATATTCCTTATAGTTACTACTCCAGTTCTTGCTGAAAGCAGTCTTCAAACACCAAGAACCGGCGACGTTTTTAATCCTGGTGATTCCATTCTGATTACAGGAACTATGACTACGTCGTCAAGTGTTGCAGGAGCAAATGTTGATGTTTATGCATACAGTAGTGAACTTAACCTGCGAGTTTCTATTCTGTCCAAATTCTACAGTTTCACATCCGACGTTCCTGTTACAATATCACAAATAAATCAGGGTGTTGTGAGCTGGACAATTCCACAGGATTCCCGTTCTTCTAGTGACTGGGTAATCTACACAAATGTTTCAAAAGGAGTTCAGGTATATTCTCTCGCTTCTTCTGGGGAATTTGAAATTTCCAGAGAACTTTCACTTTCATATGGTGCAAATGCTTACAAATTCAATCTTGGTGAATCTCTTACAATAACTGGGACAGTTCTCGGGGCAGGTGGAAATCCTGTTGACGGAACTGCAAAAGTGAGCTTTTTGGAGACAGTTCTCGGAACATCGTCTACAGACTTTTCTTCTATCTCTGGTGGATATTTTGTATATTCAAAAGAGTTTACTTCTTCATCTGATGAAGGAAGTTTCGTTATTACTATTTCTGCAGAAGACAATAACAATAACAGTGCACTTTCTGGAACTTTCCCTTTGACAGTTACAAATGATTTGTCTCTGTCTTGCACCATCCCTACTACTGATATAAAACCCGGCAGTTCTGTCGCAGTAACTGGGGAATTGAAAGATATACACGGAAATCTACTTTCAGATGTGAGTGTAACTGCTCTGATAACAGATCCAGCATCTGCTGAGACTTTAAGACAGGAAGGAGTAACAGACGGAAACGGGAAATATGGTCTTGATTTCACTCTTCCAAAACTCGGAATGGCGGGTCTCTACAGCGTTCGTGTTGATGCCAGCGATTCAAACGGCAATGAAGGCCAGTGTGAGATGAGCTTTGATTTAGAGGGTGCCCGTTCTCTGAAAGCAGAACAACTCAGTTTGAATGGAAGTAGTCATTATTCTGGTGATGAGCTTATTCTTGGTGTCAAAATTGAAAATGACGGAAATGTCGATATAGGTGGAGTTGTTAAAGTCTACTTCGGCGACGAAGAAGTTCATTCTTTTGATATATCAATAGAGCGTGCAGAAACCAAAGAAATTTCTGAGACATTTTCACTTGATGCAAACCTTGGAACACATATTGTAAAGCTTTCTATTGTGGCACAGGGTCAGATCCTTCTTGAAAAGTCGCTTGACAACACAGTCGATGTTCTTGAAAGAAAAGAACCAGAAAAATTCAAACTAAAAACTACTCATATAATATCTGGCTTGGTTATTTTTCTCATAGCATATGTACTAATTTTTTACTGGAAAGATGCCCGTGATTATCTCTGGCACAGACAGCACAAAAGGCACTTGAAAAAACACTGATTATTCTGCGCCTTTTATTTTGGTTACCAGCTTTACAAGTCCAACTAATATCAAGTAGCTAGCTACAAGAAAGTTGAGAGAATTCGGATACAGAAATATAAGGACACCGAAAAAAACCATAAGAAGTGGTGAAATAAGTTCCCCAATTCCTACCTTTCTCAAGAGTCTGTGGATATTCATTCCTAATCTCTTGAAACTTCTGTGTTTATATAATGCTTTCGATTTTTTTATTAACAGGCCCGCCGAGATTTGAACTCGGGTTACAAGCTCCGCAAGCTTATGTGATATCCAGGCTACACTACGGGCCTATGAACTAAAAACTGTTTCTCCGCTGTTATATATCTTTCAGCTATCAATAGCCACTGTCAGTAGCAACTGGAGCTGAGCACACACACTTCGGTTTCATAATATCATTAAGCTCCTCACAAGTATAATCTGTCACATTCTTAGGACATACCTGACAGTCTTCAACAGGAGGGCATTCCTTGACTTCCGGACATACTACTATTTCAGGACAGATAATCTCAGGACAGCTGATATCCTGGCATTCTGGCGTTGCAGCCAGTCCATACTGGTATCCAAAATAACCTCCTCCAACTACTCCGAGAACAAGCATCAGAGTCGCCGCTTTTCCTGGAATAAGTTCCAAAATGAGATCTATAACATCAAGTATTCCGAAAAAATCTACCTTCTCTTCTTTGTTCTTTCTTCGCTTTGCCATATTATCACTATGTATGGTCTCTCTTTAAATCCTTCTTTTATCAAACTCAAGAATTTAATTCATTTAATTGCCTAAGGCAAAGTATTTTTAAAAGAGCGCTTTACCGTGATAGTATGAAGTGGGATTTGAACTTTGAAAGGCTGGAAGAAGACTTATTTTCTCTAATAGAAATTCCAAGTGTTTCCGGAAATGAACAGGCAATTTCAAATTTTATTCTAAGTACATTAAAAAAATCGGGTTTAAAACCAGAGCAGGATGAAATGGGGAATATTATTGTTCAGATTGATGGAAAGCACAAAGGAAAGCATGTTATTCTAAATGGTCATCTGGATACAGTTCCTCCTGGGAAGGGCTGGAAAGGAGATCCCTATAAAGCAAGAAAGGCCAATGGCAGAATCTATGGTCTTGGTTCTGCGGATATGAAGGCAGGGCTTGCCATAATGATGGAGCTTTCCCGTATTTTTCATTCACTCAAAAGAAACTTTTGCGGAAAAGTTACTTTTACATTTACTGTCGGAGAGGAAGTTGAAGATCACAAGAGGCACGGTGCATATCATATAACTAAAAATTTGAAAGGTGATTTTGCCCTGGTTCTTGAGCCGTCCCAGCAGGACGATTCCAAGAAAATATGTGTAAAAGTTGGTAATGGCGGTCGCTGTATCTTGAAGGCTAAGATACACGGAAAAGCAGCCCATTCCAGCAGACCCTTTCTTGGAGTAAATGCGTTGGAACTTGGCTCTCTAGTAGTCAACAAAATTAGAAAAGAAGCTCCCAAAATTAAAGAATTCAAAATTAAAGAATTGGGTGTGAGTTTCAGGCCTGGTTTTTCTGTTACACAAATGAGTGTTGATGACAGTCCTTCTAATGTTATACCTGATTACTGCGAGTTAATAATAGACCGCAGAACAGTTCCAGGGGAAAAACGGACAGACATTATTAAGTATGTTCGTTCCATTTTGGAGTCCGTCAAAAAAGAAAGTGGTATTAAATTTAAGTATGAACTCAAATTACTTGGCTACAGGAGACCGATTTTAATGCCCCTGAATTCGAAATTATTGAAAACTCTTATAGAAAAAGTAGAGAAGAGATATTCTTACACGCCACGTTTACTATTTTCACTGGGAACTTCCGATGCGGGATATTTCGAAAAAAGTGGTACACCTACACTATCATTCGGACCTGGAGATTTATACCATATCCATAAAGCTAATGAGCACGTCTCTAGGGCGGGGCTTCGCGCATATGCACTGATTTGCATGGATATAATTTCAGATGTATGTGAGACAGGAAAATAACATGAGAAAGTATCTAAAAAGACCAAAAGTAGGTATGGAAGTCGAGTTGTTTACTCTAGACAATAATGGAATTCCAGTTCCTGCTGTAGATAAATTGATTAAGAATTGTTCTGTGCAGAAGCGGCAATACGCAATACAAAGAGAATATGCAAAACACCTGCTCGAGATTGGTGCCTTCCCAACAATACAGGTTAGAAATCTTGCCTTAAGTTTCCTTGAAAATTTAGAGGCAGTTACAGAGACTGCTGAAGAACAGGATTTATTTCTATATCCTTTGGGAACCTATCCTGGAAAATTTACAGCAGAAGTCAGAAGAGAGTATTCTCATGTCGTACAAGAGAAAGTTATTGGTGAAGAAGTTAAAAATATAGCTCCAAAGGTCGCAGGTTTCCACTTCCATTACGGTCTTCCAAGAGGAATTCTCAATCGCTCGACATATGAGCTTAGAATGACAAAAAATCCAAAGGAGAGGGAGGCATTTTTGAGTGAATATAATTTTTTGATAGCGGCCGACCCGGCTCTGACTACCTTTATGCAATCTTCACCTTTCTTTGAAGGGAAGCTCTTAGGAAAGGACAGCAGAACTTTGCTGTATCGTGATATGAAAAGCAAAGTTAATGATGAAATTATAAGAGGAATTTACAGAGAAGAGAGAACTTTTGGAAGAATTCCGCGTTATGCTAATACGATTGCAGACTTAAACTTCCTTGTTGAGAAGCGCAGAAGTAGCTGGGAAGCCTTGATGAAGGATGCTGGTATGTCCTATAAGAAAATTTCACACAGGAAAAAACCACTTGACTTGTATTGGGGTCCTGTAAGGATTAACAAGCTCGGAACTTTAGAACAGCGTGGAATGGATATTAATGAGCCGAAATACGTTGTTGGAATTTCAATTCTCTTGAGGCATATACTCAGACAGATTAATAGGATGGATCTCAAAGTTAAGGCAAGCGATTTTGGTGCATACAAGCCCTTCAAACTGGAAGGCGATACTATTCATATAGCTCCCTTTTCAAAAGTTAAAAATGACTTGCAGTATAAGTCTGCGCTGGATGGTCTAGAGGACAAGGAAATTTTGCATTATTGCCAAAGCTTCTATCGTCTGGCAAAGAAATTTATAGAACATGACAGAGGTCTTGCTCTCAAATCAATCAAAAATATGCTAAAGACAAAAAGAACCAAATCTGATATGGTAATCAGAGCTGCAAAGCGAAAGGGCTACTCTGGTGATTCTGAACTGCCTCAGGAAGTTGCTGCAGAAATAGCCATAAAATACTCTAAAAAATTCATCACAGAAATAGAAAAAACCAAATCAGATATCAAAAATATCAGCTTAGATGATTAAATTATATAGTGCACCCGGAGGGATTTGAACCCCCGACTTCTGACTTAGGAGGTCAGCGCCTTATCCAGACTAGGCTACGGGTGCAGACACTCCAATCCATCTGTATATTCGTATTTATCTCTTACTACATACGTTCAGGAATCCGTATTCCGAGCAAGTAGAGGCATCTTCCGAGTGTATTGTAAACAGACTGTACGAGAAGTATCCTCGCCTTCCTCACGTCCTTATCCGTTTCCTTCAGTACAGGATGCTGAGCATAGAATGCGTTAAATTTTTCCGCCAAGTGTATAGAATAGTTTGCGATTATATCTGGCCTGTAATTCTTTGAAGCTTCCCTTACAGCCATTGGAAATTTACTAAGGTGCTTTATTATTTCATATTCCTCATCGTTTGGAACCTTCATGTCAACTTTAGCGGGGTCAGGGAATTTTTTAACATCTTCAAGTATATGCATTGATCTTACCGTGGCATACTGTAGATAAGGTCCCGTTTCTCCTTCAAATTCAAGTGAGCGTTCCCAGTCAAAGAATATAGTTTTATTATTTCCAATGTTCAGCATCTGGAATTTCATTGCCCCTAAAGATATATCCAATGCTATCTTCCTCTGCATTCTCGGATCTATGTCAGGATTCCTCAGCATAACTTCCTCAAGCGCCTTTTCGAACATGCGGTTTTTCATTTCCGAGTAAAGTATTGAAGTTCCTTCTCTGGATGACATCTTCCCGGAAGCAAGTGTAACAAGGTCGTATGGTATGTGTTTGCATTTATCCGCGTTCTTGAATTTCATCTTCTTAAGCACATTAAAGAGCTGCTGGAAGTGAAGCCTCTGCTCTGAGCCGGTTATGTATATTGACTTGTCAATTCCATAATCTTCAAATTTAGTTTTTGCCAGAGCAAGGTCCTTTGTCGAATACAAAGCAGTTCCGTCTGAACGAAGAATCAGGAAAATACCGAGCTTCTCCGGTTTTTCCATATTTATGATAATAGCACCGTCACTTTTCTTTGCTATTTTTTCCTTAAGGAGCTCCTGTACTATCTCCTTCCCTGGCTTTTCCATCTGGCTTTCAAAGAACCACACATCAAAATGAGCGTCCAAATCTTCGTATATCTTATTGAAATCATTTATAGACCACTGCTTGGTTTCATTCCAGAGTTGCATTAGGTCTCCATCACTTTCGTCCTCGAGATTTCTGAGAACTTCTTCAACTTCTTTCTTATAGTCTGGATATTGTTCTATTTTTTCACAGGCTTCAGTGTAGAGCTTGCCCAGCCATTCTCCCTTGCTTTCCCGTGGAACTTCCCCTTCGTGGAATTTTCTATAACACCATAGGACCTTTGCTACATGCGCTCCGACATCTCCAGGGTAGTTCGCCTGAACAACTTCATATCCGGACTGCCTTAGTATCCTTGAAAGGCTCTCTCCTAGGGAAGTTCCTCTCAAATGTCCTATATGGAAAGCTTTGTGCGTATTCGCCTGACTGTATTCAACCATCACTTTCTCTTCCTGCGGAAGGTTTTGTCCATAATCAGTTTTTACAGCTTCTTTCAGAACACTTCCCATAAACAAATCTTTCTTGAAGAAGAAATTAACATAGGCTCCTGCAAGCTTAACCTTTGAGCAGGACTTCGGTTTTTTGATATTAGCAAGTATCTTTTCCGCAAATTCTCTCGGACTTTTTCTCTTCAGTTTTCCCAGCGGGAAAGAAACACTGCATGCAAGGTCTCCCATTTTATAACTTGGAGGTTCTTCAATAGTTCTTTCAATTTCCACTTGTGGCTTTAGTTTTAGCTTTTTCAGAACTTCTTTTACTGCTTCTACAACTTCTTCCCGTGCTTCCATCCAAGGGTCTGGTATCAATATTTCTTCTTTCTCAGGCTGTTTGACAGCTTTCTTGGGCGCCTTTTTAGTTGTTTTTTTCTTTCCCTTAACAGCTTTCTTAACCAGCCTTTTCTTAGAAACTTTAGCTTTCTTCACTGCCTTTTTCTTAACAACTTTCTTCTTCACAGTCTTCCTGTTAACCTTAGCAACTTTCTTAGAAACTTTAAATTTCTTAACAGCTTTCCGCTTGTCCTTAACAGCCTTTTTAGAAGTCTTTTTCACAGTTTTAGTCTTTTTCACCATTTTCTTCTTCTTAATGGGGTTTTTCTTGTTTTTTACAGCCATAATTTTTATGGGCCCAACGGGATTTGAACCCGCAATCTCCTGGTCCGAAGCCAAGTGTCATAATCCGGGTTAGACCATGGGCCCGCTGTGTATATAGTTTTTTTGATTAAATAGTATTCGCTACTATGCTCAATATCCCACTAAAGTAGTATGTTAGCAAAAAGTAGTTTCCTATTGTATTAAAGAAACCGAAGGCGATTCGCCGGTCAAGTGGGTCAAAAAATACACGGTTTCTGATGATTGAGAAAAGGACATTTGTGATTAATATTATGGACCACAGAGCGAATTGATAAAGGAGATGGGGTGGCGCGAAACTGACCGCAATCACAACACAAAACAGGGCAATCATGTCCATAATCACCCATGGTATTTTCTGTATATTTCCAAGAATTTTCCCAGCCGGGTTCAGGAAAATCGTACTCATAACTATGGCATACATCGCTTCTGACAGCCCCAGGGTTGCGACGGCTGCAATAAGAAAAACGTTGTGAAATTCGAGTTTCAGGTTATCATATATAGAGCTCGACCTACTTGCTATTGTGATAAGACTTACAAGAATGACACCTTTCCAAGTTTCTGGATAGAGGAGCATAGGAAGAACCATACAAACTATGATGGTCGTTAGCAGAACCTTTGCTCCAGTTTTCACCGTATTTTGATAAACAACATGAATTAAATAATCATCGATAGCAGCAAGCTTAAAATAACAGGCTTCAATATCAAAGTCTATGGGAAAACGGGAGCAGTCTTTTACATTTTTGAAAAAATCAGGTTCTCTTGGCCTTATAACGGCTGTGTTTTTCCTTCTCGCCGTTTATGGACTTATAGCCTCATCTAATATTCTCTTTATTGCAGGACTTTTTACAATACTGAGTATTTACAGCAGAATATACTCATGCAAAGCGCCGCTTGACATTTCTGTCATCGGCATCGGCTCAATCTGCATCGCTGTAGTTAGTGATGTGTGGCTCGCCGCAATCTTCGGATTTTCTATGTGGCTCATCACAATGATGTGGCAGCCTTATATTGAATTCAGCTACCAAATACCTCACGCCATCGCTTCATTTATTGTGATGCTATTCTTTCCACTTTTTATTTCATATGCAGGAAAAAACCTGGTTCTTATGGCAGTTTCTTATGCCCTTGTAAAGTTCATAATTGAATCTATACTTTTCACACCACTCCTTAGGCCCGCCACAATAATTCCTGATTTGATATTTAATCTTCAGGAGCTTCCCTTTACAATATTCTATACGGCCATTGTAATGCAGTTTTTCGCCGGTCCAATCTTACTTTCTCTTGGAATTTCTGGCTGGGAAACAGGCTCCTTGTGGTTATTTATAAAAATGATTTTCTAAATAAGAAAGTGGGCCTGGAGGGATTTGAACCCCCGATCTATTGCTTAGAAGGCAATCGCCTTATCCAGACTAGGCTACAGGCCCGACAAAACTATGGGCTAGGGTCTTTTTATCGCTTTCTGTGATAATCCTGTAAGGACATTGCCTCGTTGTGGACTCCATTATACTTTCTGAATTTTATTGCCTCAAGAGCGGCACCCGCCCCTGACATTGTCGTTATACAGGGAATTGCGTGTTTTATACAGGCTCTCCGTATTTTATAACCGGCCCTCTCCCGGCTTCCTGCGGTTGTCGGTGTATTTATCACCAAATCAATTCCCTTCTCTTTAATCATAGTGACTATATCTGGTATCCCTTCTCCGGATTTCAAAACCTTCTGTACTTTAATTCCATTAATTCTCAACATTTTAGCGGTTCTTCCCGCTCCTGCTATTTTGAATCCCATATTTTCAAATTCCTTCGCAATTTCCACAGTCTCTTCTTTGTCTTTATTCCGTACAGCGAAGAAAATTTTGCCTTTTTCCGGAAGCTTCAGACCTGCTCCTAATTGAGCTTTATAATAAGCGATTGGAAAGTTATCAGCAATTCCCATAGTTTCTCCTGTGCTTTTCATCTCGGGTCCAAGTGCCGTATCTGAGCCTGGTATTTTGTTGAAAGGAAAAACAACTGATTTCACAGACACATGTTGGGTTTTTCCTGGCTCAGTACACCCAAGTTCTTTCAGACTTTTTCCAAGCATAACTCTTGCAGCAATTTTCGCAAGTTGAATTCCAGATGCTTTGCTTATGAAGGGGACAGTTCTACTACTTCTTGGATTTACTTCCAGAACATAGACAATAGAATCTCTGACTGCATACTGTATATTCAAAAGACCCTTTATGTTGAGTTCCCTAGCAAGTTCCTCTGTATATTTCTTAATAGTCTTGATTTCTGCATCTGTCAAAGTTTGCGTCGGCGTTACACAACTTGAGTCCCCTGAATGAATTCCTGCCTGTTCTATATGTTCCATTATACCACCTATCAATGTGTCAGTTCCGTCTGAAACCGCGTCTACATCTATTTCTGTTGCACTCCCTAAAAATTCGTCTATCAATACTGGGTGTTCCTTTGAAACCTTTACAGCCTCGTTAATATATCGTTCAAGATCTAAATCATTAAACACAATTTCCATTGCCCTTCCTCCTATCACATAACTTGGGCGTATTAGAACCGGATATACAATTTTTTCTATTACTTCTCGTGCTTCCTCAAGGCTGTGAGCAATACCATTCTCTGCTTGCGGTATTCCCAATTTTTCTATAATCTTTGAGAACTTATCCCTGTCCTCAGCTCGGTCCATGTCCTTCGGAGAAGTTCCCAATATATTCACACCCGCCTTTTCCAATAAAAGAGAAAGATTAACAGAAGTCTGTCCTCCAAATTGTGTCATCACTCCGTAGGGCTTTTCATTATTAATTATTCTCATCACACTGCTAAATGTCAGTGGCTCGAAATAAAGACGGTCTGAAGTATCATAGTCTGTTGATACCGTCTCTGGATTATTGTTAATTATTATTGATTCAAAACCTTCTTTTTGTATCGCCCCAAGTGCATGAACAGTGGAGTAATCAAATTCAATTCCCTGCCCAATTCGTATAGGACCTGAACCAAGTATCATAATCTTCTTTTTATCTTCAGCTACTGCTTCATTCTCTCCTTCTGCAGAATAAAAGTAAGGTGTCTTTGCTTCAAACTCAGCTGCGCAAGTATCAACCATCTTGAAGCCCTCTATTTCTTCCCTTTCTAAAAACACTCTTTTAACTCCATTGAGGAACCAAGGGTCTATCTTGGTCAATTTGTGTATTTCTTCCACTGATACTCCTTTTTTCAGAGCGGATGCTATATAGAAAAGTCTTTTGTGCGTCGGTATTTCAAGCAGATAAAGATTTTCAAAATCCTCAAGACCTTCTTTCAAACTTTCTTTGTCAATATCAAGACTTGCTACAGCCTTTTCCAGACTCTCTTCAAAGGTTCTGCCTATTGCCATAACTTCACCAGTTGCCCGCATTTCAGTTCCCAATGTTCTGTCAGCAAGATGGAACTTCTCAAAAGGCCACCTTGGTATCTTGGTTACAATATAATCAAGAGCAGGCTCAAAACTTGCCTTAGTCTCCTCAGTGATGGGATTGTCTATCTCATCAAGAGTCATTCCTATTGATATTTTCGCCGCAATAAGTGCTATTGGATACCCCGTCGCCTTTGATGCCAGAGCAGAGCTTCTGGAAACCCTCGGATTTACCTCTATCACAATATATCTGTTACTTTCTGGGTCAAGTGCAAACTGAATATTACAACCTCCCTCCACATTCAGAGCTCTGATTATTTTCAGAGATGCAGTCCTCAGCATCTGATATTCTTTATCGGTCAGAGTCTGTGATGGGGCGACAACTATACTGTCTCCAGTATGAATTCCCACTGGATCAAAATTTTCCATATTGCAGACAGTTATACAATTGTCTGCCGAATCCCGCATTACTTCATATTCTATTTCCTTCCAACCAGTGACACACTCTTCAATCAGAATCTGCCCAATCCTACTGTTCGCTATTCCTCCTGAGGATATACTTTCAAGTTCCCGCATATTTTCAGCTATCCCTCCACCTGTTCCTCCAAGCGTATATGCAGGTCTAACTATTACAGGAAATCCAACTTCTTCTGCTATCCGTTTTGATTCATCGACACTGGTTGCTATTCCTGATTTTGGTATAGGCTCGCCTATTTTAATCATCATATCTTTGAAAAGTTCCCTGTCTTCACAGTCCTTTATTGCCTTCAGCGGAGTTCCAAGTATCTCTACATTATTTTTTTCAAGAATTCCGGAATCTGCCAGCTCTGCAGTAAGATTAAGACCTGTTTGTCCCCCAAAACTGGACAGAACTCCGTCCGGCTTTTCCTTTTCAATTATTCTTTCAAGAGATTCAAGTGTCAGTGGCTCAATATATACAGAGTCCGCCATATCACTGTCAGTTTGTATAGTCGCAGGATTAGAATTCACTACTACAGTTTTCAGACCTTCTTCGCGCATTGACTTCAGAGCCTGCGACCCTGAATAATCAAATTCTGCAGCCTGTCCGATAATAACTGGACCTGCTCCTATCACCAGAACTTTTTTGATATCATTTCTTTTTGGCATTCATTAACTCCACAAATTTGTCAAATAAATATTCATTATCTTGTGGTCCTGGACATCCTTCTGGATGGTATTGAACTGAAAATATCGGAAGTTCTTTGTGGCGCATTCCTTCAACAGAGCTGTCATTAAGATTTATATGACTTACTTCAAATCCACTACCCTCTATGCTTTTTGCATCCAGGGAGTATCCATGGTTTTGTGTTGTTATGTAAATTTTTCCACTTTCCAAATCCTTAACTCCGTGATTTACTCCACGGTGTCCGAATTTAAGCTTGTAAGTCTTTGCCCCAGCAGCCAGCCCTATAATCTGATGACCGAGGCAAATCCCAAAAAGTGGGACTTCACCAAAGAGGTTCTTTACAGTATCAATTAAATAGGGAACCATTTCCGGGTCTCCTGGTCCACTTGAAACTATTACTCCGTCTGCTCCTTTCAGAATTTCTTCAGCACTTGTCGTCGGTGGAACAACACGGACGCTGACCCCTCGCTTGAGAAGACATCTGACCATATTTTGCTTTGCTCCACAATCTACAAGTGTGACATTAAAATTTCCATCAACTTTGTATATTTCATCTTTCTTCCTTGAAACTTCTGGCAAAAGGTCTTCACTGTCAGGATAAGGTGTTTTTCTGAGTTCTTCTGCCACTTTTTCAGTATCGACCCCTTCCTTGCAAATTTTCCCCCGCATCGTTCCGTGCTCTCTCAACTTTCTGGTCAGAGCTCTGGTGTCTATTCCACTCACTCCGGGGATTTTATATTCTTTAAGAAACTCTCCAAGAGTTTTTTTTGACCTATGGTTTGAGGGCAGTTCACAGGAACTTGAAACAAGAAGTCCTCGTACTTGTATTTCCTTGGATTCAAAATCTTCACTAGTTATCCCATAATTTCCTGCAAGCGGATAAGTCATAGTAAGTATTTGCCCTCTGTATGATGGGTCAGTAAGAGCTTCCTGATATCCGGTCATTCCAGTGCTAAACACAACTTCTCCAAAAACTTCAGAATCTTCTCCGAAAAACTCCCCTCTAAAAACAAGTCCGTCCTCAAGTACAAGTAGTGCCTTTTCTCCCACAGTTTCCACTCTACCTAGCAATTACTAAATCCGCTAATTCTTTGAAGATTAAATAATTATCTACCTAACATTAAAACTATTTTAGAAAGCTTTATAGCATTTGCAATACGGTAATTAAAGATGAAAGGAGTAATTCTGGCCGCAGGTGTTGGAACACGTCTTGCCCCAATAACTAACACAAGGTCAAAGCCAGCAGTTCCTGTGGCTAACAAGCCTCTTATAGAGCACATAATCGGCTCACTCAAGGGAGCAGGAATCGTGGACATAGTAATAATTGTTAATACTTCAGGGGAGCTCGAAAAGCTCCTAGGAGACGGTTCTCGCCTTGGAGTTAAATTACAGTATGCAGTTCAGGAAGAACAACTTGGAACGGCTCATGCAATTTCACTCGTCAAAGAGATGGTTACTGAGCCTTTCATACTTGTTAACGGAGATAATCTTGTCCCTCTCTCAGTTGTTAATGAACTCGTGGAAAAATTCAACGGAACTGCAACCATAACTCTTCTTAAAGCTGATGACCTTTCAGCTCTCAGTACCTGCGAGCTCGATGGAAATAAGGTTCTAAAAATTGTAGAGAAGCCAAAACCCGGAGAGGAGCTAAGTCCATACGCATCTATAGGAACCTACGCATTTTCTCCAGAACTCTTTGATTATATAGACAAAGTTGAAAAATCTCCCCGTGGTGAATATGAGCTTCCAAGCGCGATGGATTTAATGCTTCAGGCTGGCAAGGAAATGACTTGGGTTGAAACAGGCCAGTTCCAGCACCTTAGCTATCCTTGGGATATGCTCAGCGAAACAGTAGTCTTTCTGGATGAGATGGAAGAGTCAAGAGAAGGAACAGTTGAGGATGGCGCAGTTCTGAAGGGGAAGGTCTCTATTGGAAAAGGAACAGTAATAAAGTCCGGAGCATACATTGAGGGTCCAGTTCTAATTGGGGAGGATTGTACAATAGGTCCGAATTGCTTCATCAGAGCCTACACAACACTTGGAAACAAGTGCAGAGTAGGAAATGCTGTTGAGATAAAAAACTCAGTAATTTTTGATGGTACAAATATTCCACATCTTTCTTATATTGGGGATTCAGTAATCGGCGAAAATGTAAACTTCGGTGCAGGCACAGTTCTTGCAAATTTCCGTCTTGACAAACAAAACATAAAGATGGAGGTCAAAGGAAAGCTTGTCGATACTGAAAGGAAAAAACTCGGAGCAATAGTCGGAGATAACACAAAATTCGGTTCAAATGTTGTTGTCAATCCTGGAAGAAAGATAGGAGCAAATTGCAATATCTGGCCCGGAACTGTGGTGATAAAGGACTTAGATGACGGAGAAGAGCATAAGTGAAATGACTGGAAAATTCATAGTTTTCGAAGGAATTGATGGAAGTGGAAAATCCACACATGCAAAAATTCTTTCAGAGTGGCTAAATTCCAATGGAATCAAAACTCTGCACACAAAAGAACCAAGCCAAGGCAAAATAGGAATACTTCTTAGGGACTATCTTAAAGTCAAGACATCAAGTGGACGAGTTGATGCACTTCTTTTTACAGCAGACAGAGCTGAACATCTTGAACAGGATATACTTCCGGCTATGAAAAGGGGAGAAGTCGTAGTATGTGAACGCTACAAATACTCAACAATAGCCTATCAAACAACCCAAGGAGAAGATACGGACTGGCTTATCGGTCTTAATGAGTTTGCAAGGGAGCCCGATCTTGTAATTCTTATGGATTTAGAACCGTCTGTCGCATTAAAACGTTCTGAAGAAGGAGAGAAATTCGAGGCTCTTGGATTCCTCACAAAAACCAGAAAAAATTATATGAAATTTTCAGACCACTTTACAATAGTTGACGCCAGCAAAAGCAAGGATGAAGTACAGGAAGAGCTTCGTAGAATTGTCGGAGACTTCCTCAATTTATAATAAAAAATTCAATGGGGTCGAGGAGATTTGAACTCCTGATCTCCTGCTCCCAAAGCAGGCATCATACCAAGCTAGACCACGACCCCGTGTCTTAAACAAATAGACCTAGCTTAAGTTATATTTTAAACCTTTCATATAAAAAATTAAGAGAGGCAGCGCAAAAAACACGCCGCCTCATGACAAATCAGAGCCCTATCATTGTTGTTGTCACCATTATGTTTGGAATATTTCGGATTCTCCGCACCAAAAATTCATTCAGGCTATCAAGGCTACACGATTCTGCCTTTATGAAGACATCATAGTCCCCATAGACATTATGTACTTCCTTGATTTCCCCTATCTCTCTCAGGTCGTTTAAGACTTCTCTTTCCTTTCCTGTTTTTGTTGTTGCCAGGATAAACGCTGTTACCATTGGGCATCACCACCAATGTTGGTTAGGCTGTGTACCTATATATCCCTTGCCACAATTTTTGTGGACAAATTGCTAAAAAACGATGAAAAATTAATCAAAAAGCTTATTAATACTCCCTTCATATGGTCATTTGTGCAGCTACTATGACTAAGCTTGACGATAAAGATAAAAAAATACTACATGAACTTCAGGAGAACTGCAGGCAGTCCTCTCGTGACCTTTCTAAGAAATTAGACTTACCTGCTTCTACTATCCATCAGAGAATCAAGAAGCTTGAGAAGGCAGGAATCATTTCCGGTTATACAGCAATTGTAGATCCTGAAAAAGTCGGCTATAATTCTTCTGCAATAATATTCATAGAATTCAGTTATCATGATGCAAAGAAAAATAACATGTCCCAGGAAACCATTGTGGAAAAAATTTCAAAACTTCCTAATGTTCAAGAGGCTCATATGGTCACAGGTTTCGAGGATATTGTAATCAAAGTTGTTGGTAAAACTGACAGGGATATAGGAGCTTTTGTAATAAAGACACTTAGAGAAATTCCTGGAATACTCAAAACGAAAACCGGAATAATACTTGCAAGCAGTAAGGATTCCAGAAGGATTTCCCTCTAAATTAATTTTTACAGAAGTGCTCTTCCATAAAGGTGTAGAATAAGTTCCAGAATTACAATTAGCCCTGACGCCACTATTACGTGCTCAGGCTTAAACTTAAGACCAGTTCCTTCTTCATCGGAAACACGGAAGATTCCGCCTCCGCTTCCTGGCATGTTTACCTTTGTCTTCTTTGCCATGCGATATCAGTGGTCTGCATTCTTTTTAAAGCTTTTTAGGAAAGGCTTATATGTTTCCAGAGCTTTCTCATCCTACAAAACAATGGACGCGTCAATAAACCCTTTTGAAAACGCATTAAAACAGCTGGAGAATGCACAAAAGACAGAGCCGATTGATGAGGACATCTATCAACTTCTTAGACATCCTCAACGAATCATAGAGCTTTCCATCCCTGTAAAGATGGACTCAGGAGAATTAAAATTTTTCACAGGCTACAGAGTTCAATATAATGATGCCCCTGGTCCAACAAAAGGTGGTATAAGATATCACCCTCATGTTACTCTCGACGAAGTAATGGCCCTCGCTGCCTGGATGACCTGGAAATGCTCAGTTGCAGGTCTTCCTTATGGTGGTGCGAAAGGCGGAGTTATTTGCAATCCAAAAGAAATGTCTGAAGGAGAAATTGAAAGACTCAGCCGGGGTTACGCAAGGGCTCTAGCAAATTGCATAGGTCCTGAAGTTGACATACCTGCTCCTGATGTTTACACAAATCCTCAGATAATGGCCTGGATGTCTGATGAATATAACAAAGCTGTTGGAAAGGAACTTCCTGCCACATTCACAGGAAAGCCTATTGAAAACGGTGGTTCAGAAGGCAGAGGAATCTCAACTGGTGTCGGCGGAACATTCATTGTCAGGGAAGTTGCAAAAAAACTTGGTCTCAAAGCTGAAGAAACAAGCGTTGCTGTTCAGGGCTATGGAAATGCCGGTTCTATAGTGGCTCAAAAACTTGATGAAATGGGCTACAAAATCGTAGCTGTCAGCGATTCTAAAGGGGGAATATATTCTGAGCATGGCTTTGACCCACATAAAATTCTGTCCTGCAAAAGCGAGGTCGGTACAGTCGGAGAATGCGGTCATATAGGGGTTCTTGCAGAAGGAGGAGATTTCCAGAAAATAACTAATGAGGAGCTTCTTGAGCTTGATGTCGACATACTTATTCCTGCCGCACTTGAAAATCAAATAACTGTTGAAAATGCAGACAAGATTAAAGCAAAGGCAGTTGTTGAACTTGCAAATGGTCCGACAACACCTGCTGCTGATGAGATTTTGTTTGAGAAGGGAATAATTGTAGTTCCTGATATACTTGCGAATGCAGGCGGAGTTTCCGTAAGCTACTATGAGTGGTATCAGAATATGAATGATGCGCACTGGACTGAGGAAGAAGTATTTGAGAAGCTTGACACCTTATTGACTAAGGCATTCGCTGATGTTTCAGAAAAATCAGATAATAATAAAACAGATATGCGAACTGCAGCTTTCATACTCGCAGTTCACAAGGTAGCAGAAAAAGTAAAAGAAAGAGGCTACTAGAGCCCCCTCTTTTATTTCAAATTAATTACTAATTTGGTAGGAATCTGCAGACTGTTGTTCCGCATCCGCTTCCACACTTACCCTTTGCCATTTTTCTGTTGTTTTTTGTGGTTGTAACGTTTGCGTCTGTAATGTCTACTTCCTTTTGGCACTTCATGCACCTTCCTTTGTAGTCAGCCATTTTACCCTCCTTTTAAGCGATATGCTTAAAATTCCATACATTCCTCCGTTTAATAGTGTTTCTATTCGTGAAAATCCTTAAATAGTGGGTTTTTCATAGCTATGTTGATTAAAATGATTAGAAGTGAGTGTCTTCATAGTTGAGGAAAACAAAGCTTTTAGTCAGGATTCTAAAAAAATTTCATTTAGAGCTTCAGCTGTTTTCACAGTCAATAAAACTGGTCCGGATCAAACACGCAAGCGTGTAGGTCCGGTCCAATCTATAATCAATAAAAATGGCCCGGATGGGGTAATGGTTATCCTTCCAGCTTGTGGAGCTAGAGATCCGAGTTCAATTCTCGGTCCGGGCCCTCAGTCTCAAGGTGATTGCTATGGCTTTTGAAAAAGCAAAAGGAACACGTGACTTTAGTCCTCAGGAAATGTCTCTGAGAAACTATGTTTTCGACACAATAAGGAGAGTTTACAAGACCTATGGCTATCAGGAACTGGAAACTCCGGCCTTCGAGCGCTGGGAAACCCTCAATGCAAAGAGTGTCGGCGGAGAGGATGTTTCTAAAGAGATATTCCGCTTTACTGACTACGGTGAGAGGGAGATGGGTCTCCGCTTTGACTTGACAGTTCCAATGGCACGCTATATTGCCAACAATCCAATGATTCCAAGACCTTTCAAGCGCTTCCAGATAGGGCGCGTATGGCGCTATGACCAGCCCCAGGCTGGGCGTTACCGAGAGTTCTGGCAGGCAGACGTCGATGTTGTGGGCTCTACGGAGGTTGAGGCAGATCTTGATGCAGTAGGGGCTGTTGTAGCCTCGCTTAAAGAGCTTGGTTTCAAAGATTTCATAGTTGAAGTAAATAACAGGGCGCTTCTAGAAGAAATTGCAGAGCTTTTCGAAATTCCACGAGTTAAGTGCCCTGACTTGTTCAGATGTATAGATAAGCTCGACAAGATAGGGATGGACGCTGTCAAAAAGGAAATAGCGGACAAAGGAATCAAAAATGTTGACAAGTTTCTCAACTTTATAGAGACTGCCGGCATGAAGGAGCTTGAAGAAAAACTGCCTGAAAGCGCCGAACTTGCCAAAACAAAGGAGCTTCTGAAGGCTTCAAAAGCCCTCGGCCTTGGAAAATATCTAAAACTTACTCTGTCTATGGTGCGCGGACTTGCTTACTATACCAGCTTTGTATTCGAGATAAAAGTTAAAGGGATGGAAAAATACGGAAGCGTTGGTGCTGGAGGTCGCTATGACAACCTCATCGGAGTCTACGGAAAATCTACTATGCCGGCAACAGGCTGTTCCATCGGCGTTGAAAGGATAATAGAGATAATGAAAGAGCGAAAAATGGTAGACATCCCGAAAACTGAGACTAAAGTCCTCGTCATTCCAATTGGGAACACTTTCAAAGATGCCGCAAAAATTGTCCAGCAGCTCAGAGATGCCGGAATTCCATCATCAATAGACTTGATGAAGCGCGGTCCGAGCAAGCTCTTCAATTATGCAAATTCTCTTGGTATAGCGTTTTCACTTGCGGTAGGTGAGAAAGAAGTAAAATCAAAGAAATACACCTTGAAGAATATGGAAAGTGGTAAGCAGGAAGAGCTCGGTATTGAGAAAATAATCAATAAATTATCAAACTAATCCTTTTTCCAACAAGCTTAATAATATCTAAACAGTACTCTTTGTATGACTAATAGAAAAGCCTATGACGAACTAAGTCAGGATAATAAGGAAAAGCTAGTTTGCGCACTTTTCGCGGCAAAATATCCGGGACTCAGTTCTGACTGCGGAGTCAATGTAGACGCTGCAGCCTACTCTTTAAGAGCTGCCTGCGTTCTCATCGCAGAAGAAGAAGATGAACTTGTGAAAAAAATAATTGTTCTCTTAGAAGAGCACAACGACTTCATAGAGTCTCTTGCTTCTGAAATCCTCACTCAATATGTTTCCGACCTAAACAAAAGTGATGAATTTGATGAAGACAGAGATGAACTAGTTTTGATAACCGGTAGAAAATGGGAGTCCTCCTCATTTTCAGATGAGGGCAAGAAAGTTCTCACCGTTCTTGATGTGGATTCACTTCTAGCTGGTATTGAAAAACACTCATCAAAAGACACAAAACAAGCAAAGCATTTGAGAAACCTCGCAAAAACCTTCAACATAATTTAATTTTACTCGAAAAGACTTAATCCTAGTTTATTTCCCATTTTCTTAGCGGTCGCGTCATCTGGTCTTAGTTTCCCATTCTCTATCATTTTCAGCTCTGAAAGCTTAACTCCGAGAAAAACTCCGAATTCTTTTTGAGTCATCTCAAGTTTCTGCCTTTGCTGTGAAATTATTTTTCCAAAATCATCAACAAGAAGTGTCTCATCTGGCATTTTATAATTAGATTGTCCGATTTTGGAAGCTGCTACATTTTTCGTAAAAATTTCTTTTCCGTAGCGTGTGCAGTGTTCGCAGACAGAAACAGTTGAGCCTCCGACATTTACTTTTCTTTCTGAGTCCAGCACCAGTCCGCACAGCTCGCACTCCATATATAGTAACTATATTAAGCAAGATTTAATACTTTCTTTTTATGGCAGAAGTTCATTTTCTAAATGACAAGAAAAAAGTGAAAGCAAAAGACGGAGATTCTTTGAAAGCTCTTGCCAGAGAGATAGATAGTTCTCTCCCATTCGGATGCAGAAATGGTCTTTGCGGAACTTGTCTTGTTACTGTTGAAGAAGGCGAAGAAAACCTTAGTCCGATAGCTCCACACGAGAGCCGGACTCTCGCCACATGTGGTTCAAAAGAGAAGCAAAGGCTTGCCTGCCAGTGTAGAATTCAAAAAGGCAAGGTAAAAATTAAATGGGAATGATTCAGGAACTTAATGAAGAACGAGTTATTGAACTCCTCAAAGAATGCAAGGACCCTGAGCTCGGAATTGATGTATGGACACTCGGTCTCATCTACGAAATCAAGGTTACTTCTTCTGCTGTTAAAATAAAAATGACTTTGACTTCTCCTACATGTCCCTTCGGTCAAATGATGATTTCTGAAATAAAAGACCGTCTAAAACTTTCAGGCGGAGCCTCCGAGGTCGACGTTGAGCTGACCTTCAATCCTCCATGGGAGCCTCCCACAAAAGTTCGAACAATGCTGGGAATTTAAGCAAAGCATAAAAACTCCCCTTCCTTAATCGAGTTATGATTCCAAAGACATTGCGTAACAGCTGGAGTTCTTTCGTAGTTCTTCTGCTTGCAGGATATCTTTCTTGGTGGCTAACTCTTGATGTCCGTGTCGTCTACATTTTTGTTTTTCTGGCAATTCCAATTTTCCTTTACCTTCGTCTTGCCGCACCTTTTCTTTTCAGACCCAGGGCAAGGATAGGTTTCATTCAGGTTGGTGCCGGAGCTGTCAAAGATTTGGCAAGCCGGAGACTCATTTATATTCTTACTGCCTACTTTGTTCTATTTTTCCTAGCTGGATTGGCATGGAAAGTAGTATGGGTTGGCTTATCTCCGGGTTTTTATGATATGGAAGATGGAACTGATTTCCAATCAGAGCAGTTAGTTCTTAGCGATTTAGAATCAAGAACTCTTTTCACCACTGATGTTTACAGAAGAGTTCCTCACAATACAGGAGAAATAAGATTGAGAGCAAATCGCTTTGGTTGGACTACAATTTTAGAAGCTGAACCTGTATACGAAAACGGTGAGTTGTTGTGGCGCGCAGCGCTGGAGCCAAACGGACTTGTCAACCAGCTTGTAAGGACTTCACCTGGTTTTTCACAGACTTCTGGAATAACAGAGCTTAGTCCGGAAGTTTCAGAGATGGACCTCAAATACACAGAAAATCGTATGTTCAATCAAAAATCCAAAAGACGGGCTTGGTATGCAAACAGATTCTGGATTGTTGGTAACGGCTATCTCACAACAGATACAGATGGAGCTATATGGTGGCTCTATCCAAGAATGTCCATTAAATGGTTTTCGTTTACATATTCTCAAAATTTTGAAGGTGTAACTTTAGTCAGTGCACAGACTGCAGACATCCGTCATTACTCCCCAGACGAGCTTGGCGCTCTCAAGGAATTTATAGGCCAGGACCATCTCCGCGTTTATCCGGAATCACTGGCGCTTGCTCAGTCCTATATTTATGGAGCCAACCGCTTTGGGTTCATTGCCCGTGAAATAACAAAAAGGTCTTCCGACGGTGAATCTCTATATGAAATTCCTGGCGGTCAGATATCAACTGGAGCCGCAGAGACATTCCAAAAATACCCAATTCTCTCAGTTTACAATGATGAACTCTATTGGGCTACACTATACGAGCCTGTAGGTGGAGAATCCCGTGGTGCCAGAACAGCAGCCATTGCCTTAATTGGAGCGGATTACAACAATGCCGGAGAAGTAAAGATGTATAAATTTGATGATTTGGAAAAGAACATTCCGGGAGTAAACAAAGTTCTTCGGCTTGCAAGGACAGAAGTCCAGAATTTCGAAGGCTGGGTTCCTCAGCAAGTTCAGATATATCAGGACGACCAGAATCGGCTTTATGCCCTGTCTTCAATTGTCAGCGGTTATGGCTCAGGTCAGAAAGTTGCCGCACTTGCAGGAGTAAATCTGCTGGAGGGCTCAGAAAGAGCCTACATCGTTAAAACAAGCGACTATTCTGATTTGGAAACAGCTCACACAGCTCTTCTCAATAATATGTTTTCTGGGGTAGCGTCTGCTCCTGCTACAGAAACTGTAACTATACAGGAAGAAGCTCAGACAGAACAGGGAGCTGAATCTGGTGTAGATGAGCGTCTCAGAATAATTGAACAGAAAGTTGATCAGATTCTAGAAAGGCTTGAATAGCTATTTCTGATTTAGCCACTCATTTGTTGCATACTTATTTTCTCGTAACTCCTTTGCCATTTCAAGTTCTTCTGCTGTAAGTTTTCCTTCTTCAAGCTCTCCGAAAACTCGTCTGTAGCCCTCGATCATGGCACTCTCAACTTCCTTGCGTGAGATTTCACCAATTTCCTTCTTCACAGTTGTTACTCGGTCTTTTATTGAATCAAGAATTTTATCTGCTATTTTTGCTTTTGATACATTAAGTACTGAAAATAGCTCATCAATATTAGTGCTGTACATCAAAGTTCCGTGCTGAAGTACTGCTCCCCATTTTCTTGTCTGGGCACTTCCTGATATCTTCTTCCCATTAGCCAGTATATCATTAATCGGCTTGAATTCAGATTTTATTCCTAGAATATCAAGAGCTTCTATTATAGGCTGGCAGAGGAATCCATAAGATTCTGGTATTTTCTTATTCAGAGTATCCTCTCCCATTACAACAGAGTAGGTTATTTCTCCTTGCTGGTCGTGGTAAACGGCGCCGCCACCCGTTATCCTTCGAACCGCGTCTATTCCGACCTTTCGACGGTTTTCATCATATATTTCTTCTGCATAGCTTTGAAAGTAGCCAATCGTAACTGTCGAAGGATTAAAAACAAAAAGCCTGCAGGTATCAGGAACAATTCCCTTTGAACGCGCTTTCAATATGGCTTCATCAACCGCCATTGCCATGGCACCGTCTTCTTCTCTTAATTTAATCAGTCTCATTATCCCGAATACACACAGGTATGGTTTTCTCCAAATATATATGCGTTTACTTCCCCTCCTCCTGTACTACTCACTAGTATTTCATTTACTTGTATGGTGATGCTATTAACACCTTCTGTGGTTCCAGAAACTATGTATTTTGTTTCAGTACTGTTATCTTTGAAAACCTCAAACTTTGCTTTGTATGCTCCACTTTCAGCTTCGTAAATCCCTTTAAGATATACTAAACTTGTCCCACTCGTTGTGCAGGGACTTTCCTCTGCTCCAGAAATAATCTCTTCTGTAATATTTTCAAGCGTTTCTGAAGTCCCGTTTAGAATTTCCTGAATTTCACTTAAATTATCGGGCAACATGCCCCCAATATCTTCTGGAATCATTGCACTTACATTATCCGGAATCATATCACCAATATTTTCTATTCCTTCTACAATATCCCCAATTTCTGTAGACAATTCTGATGTATCTATTTCTCCGGTGCATCCTGTGATAAGCACAGACAGAACAAGTGTCGCCAACACAAACCTTCCCATATTTAAAATTATGTAGATATGTTTATATATTTTCCAACGTTAGCCTGTTTGGGAAGATGGATTCGATTGTGAAAAAACAATTCAAAGTGGCAGGAGGCAAGCTCTTGAAAGCATCATTTTCTGTTGATGAGGGAAAACTGAAAGACGTAAAAATAACTGGTGATTTTTTTCTCTATCCTGAAGAAGCAATTGAAGGTCTTATTTTATCTCTCAATGACATTGAATTTGAAGAAAGTATAATTGAGAAAGCAGTTTCAGTATATCTAAAAGATAATAATGCTGAGTTTGTCGGTGCTTCTCCAAATGATGTGGCAAAACTCTTCACACAGGAAGTGGAGGATTCCAAATGATAATTTCAAAGACTCCTCTCCGAGTAACCTTTGGAGGGGGTTGCACGGATTTCCCTTCATATTATGCAGACCATGGCGGTTTCCTAGTCAATGCCGCTATAGACAAATACACTTTTATTATTCTTCATCAAAAATTTGACAAGAAGATAAGGGCAAAATATTCTCTTTGTGAAGTTGTCGACAGCGTTGAAGAACTTAAGAATCCAATAATAAAAGAGGCTCTAAAATCTGTCGATTCTCCAACTGGAATAGAAATTGTCAGTCTTTCTGACATTCCAAAAGAAACTCAACTTGGACAGACTGGAAGTTATACAGTTGGGCTTCTCGAGGCTCTCAATCAATGGAAGAACGAGCATATTCCTACAGAAGAGCTTGCGACAAAGTCCTGCAAAATACTAATTGATATTCTAAACAAACCTGTCGGAAAACAGGACCCATATATCGCTGCCTATGGAGGTATAACTTGCTTTGATATTTCAAAAGATGGTGAAGTAAAAGCCTCTCCTTTGCAAATATCCAGCGAAACTACGGAAGAATTGGAGAAGAACCTCCTTTTCTTCTTCACGGATTTTACCAAGGCATCTGCCGATATACTGGGTGAACAACTAAGTAAAGGGGGTAAACTCAGCAAAGAAGTTGAAGAAAATCTTCACAAGGTAAAGGATGTCAGCTACAGAATAAAGGAAGCTTTGGAAAAAGGGGATACTTCTGAATTTGGAAAGCTGTTAAGTGAGCACTGGGGGCTGAAAAAGGCGCGTTCTCCAAGTTCTACAACTCCTCAAGTTGACAAGCTATATTCCTCTGCTTTGGAGAACGGAGCCATCGGAGGAAAATTAGTCGGTGCCGGAGGCGGAGGCTTCCTGATGTTTTATGCAGAAGATGCCGAAAAACTCAGAGAAACAATGGCTAAGGCTGGCGCAAGAGAAATGAAATTTGGTTTTGATTTTGAAGGCTCAAGAGTTATGCTCAACACTGAAGCTTGAAAGGGTTTAGTGTCTCAGACCGCCCATCATTCATCATCTGGTATCAGATCGATGTCGGATCTTCATCGACTACTTTTAGGTTCTTTTTATCACTTATAAATGTGCTGGAAAGTCTTAAGTAGAATCAAACTAAATTTCCTATATGGGGAAACGAAGAACACAGAAAGAAATAGAGGAGTATTGCAATTTTCTTTCTGCTCACATAGCTTCAAAGGAGTTTGGTGTGGCAATTAATTATTTTGAATCTTTAAATTCCTCATTAAAAGAAGCTGAAAAGTACATAAGCGGAAAAGATATCGAAGAAATAAATGAGCTTAAACTTCCACTCGTCAATGCTCTCCACCACACTTATAATAGTTCCGAGGAAAAACAACAGAGCTGCGGGGAGTGTTTCGAAGACATCTTCAGCAAAATAAAGGAAGTGTTCAATATAGATAAATGAAAAAACTGAATTTGGTATTCATAATCTTGCTTGTTATATTTATTTCAGGTTGTCTGACCTACTCAAAGTCGGAGAAAGTTAAATTCCTCGGAGAGGGTGATGAAATTTCTCTTACAGGCTATATCTTCTCTGAAGGGACTAAATTCTGCTTCGACAGCGAGGCTACTGACTGTTTTCCAACTTCTTCCAACATTCTGAGCGAGGATATGCTCAGTACAGCCGATTGCATAGTTGTTGTTGGTGTTGATGCTACTATGTCGGTCTCAGAGGAAGAAAAAATTCTCCTCCTTAATTCAGTGTCAATTATTGACGAAACAAGCTTCTGCAACGAAAGAACTTAAATATTTCCAGTGACACTGTATAAGAATTCTGAAATACGATGATTAGAGCTTCTGCACCGGGAAAATTAATTTTGTTCGGAGACCATGCTGTGGTCTATGGAGAACCGGGAATAGCCACTGCGATAAACAAGAGAGCATACTCTACTGCATGCGAATTGGATGGAAAAAAAATTGTTGTTGAGTCCAAAGATACTGGAGAAACAACAGAATGTGGAATCAGGGAGAAGTCCAAGAATCCAATAATTGCCGCAGTTCAGGAAGCACAAAAATTCTCAAAAAGTCGGTCAGGTATTGGTATTGAAATAAATTCCCAAATTCCTATCGGTGCCGGACTTGGTTCATCTGCTGCCGTAGCAACAGCCACGATTGCTTCCGTCGCAACACTTCTCACTGGAAAGGAGCCGTCCACTATGGAGATTGCAGAGATGGCTTACAAAGCTGACAAACTGGCTCACGAAAGTCCAAGTGGCATAGATACTGCTGTAACAAGTCTTGGTGGAACTATTTTTTTCAAAAAAGGAAACATAAGTCAGCTGGATTCTGAGCCTCTCACTTTAGTTGTAGCAAACAGTGGTGTCAGAAGGAACACCAGCGACATGGTTTTGAGAGTTAAAAACAGTATAAGGGATCCAAGAGTTGCCCTAAGTATGTTCAGCATAGGTTCCTTGTCAAAGGAAGCTCGAACAATTCTTCTTGGTAAGCGTCAGGGAGATCTTGGCCCTCTTATGGATCGTGGACAGTCCCTCTTGAAAGATTTGGGTGTCAGCTCTACATCCCTCGAGGACCTGGTTCAGCTTGCAAAAGATTCTGGAGCAGTCGGCTCAAAAATAACTGGAGCTGGGGGTGGAGGTTGTATTATTTCACTATCAGATAACCCTGAGACATTAATCCAGGCTTTCAAAGAAAGTGGTGCTTCTGCATATTCCGTAAGGACAAATCAGCCCGGTGTTAGAATTGACTGAAAATAGTAAAGAAACAATATTCGTCAAGCTCGGCGGATCTGCAATAACGCATAAGGAAAAAGAATTTCAGGAAAATCTTTCTGTTATAGATTTATCCTCTTCTCAGATTTCAGAACTTTACGAGGATTTCAAATTAATTCTTGCTCACGGTGGCGGTGGTTTTGCCCATCCAGTTGCAGAAAAACATAATGTAAGTAAGGGAATAGAAAAGTGCAAGCCTATTGGTCTTGCAAAGACAAGAAGTGCTCTGCAGAATTTGAATTCGATAGTTGTCAAATCTCTTATATCTCATAAAGTTCCGGCTATTACCATTTCTCCTTATTCCTGTTCAAAGATGGAAAATGGGAGATTCACAGAATTTAACCTTTCTCCAATTCATAAAAGTCATAAGATTGGGGCAGTTCCACTCCTTCATGGTGATATTGTTTATGATTCTGTCAAGGGATGCTCAATAGCCTCTACAGAAATGATATTTTCCCATCTCTCTACTAGGATTACTCCTAAGCGCATAGTAATTGGAACTAATGTGGATGGTGTTTTCTGGAATAATCCAGATAGTGGCAAGAGGGAGCTTGTTGAGGAAATAAATAGCGGAAACCTTGCCGAGGTTCTTTCAGCAGTTGAAGAGTCAAAAACCAGCGATGTTACAGGCGGAATGAGGCACAAAATAGAGGAGCTCTACAATATCAGCAAGCACAATATAGAAATATTCATAGTTAATCTTTCCAAGAAAAACTACTTAAGCGGAGCCATACTCGGGAAACCAGAACTAAGCACTAGAATAAAGGCGGGAGAATAGAACCATTAATTTTGGTTCATTGGCATATGAGCACAACTGGGAGAAAACTCGACCATATCAAAATTGTCTCGAATGAGAAAGTCGAGGCAAAAGAAAAAACGACACTTCTTGAAGAAGTTGAACTTATTCATAATTCTCTTCCTGGTCTTGATAGAGATTCCATAGATGTTAACATAGAGTTGTTCGGAAAGAAATTAAAAATACCTTTTTTAATAAGCGGAATGACTGGAGGTCATCCGGATGCGGAAAAATTTAATCTGGCTCTTGCAGAAGCCGCAGAACAGTCCGGTTCCGCCTTCGGTCTAGGTTCTCAAAGAGCAATGCTGGAGGACAAATCTCTTTCAAGTACTTACAAAGTCAGGTCAGTAGCACCCACTGCTCTTATTTTCGGAAATATTGGAATTCCGCAAATCTCAGAGTATTCCCCTTCTGATATTTCATCAATGCTTGATGATGTCGGTGCCGATGCTCTTGCAGTTCATCTAAATCCTCTTCAGGAATCTGTCCAGCCTGAAGGCGATGTTGATATGGTGGGACTCGCCGCTTCACTAAAGGATTTAGTCAAAGAACTAGGATTTCCTGTTATAGTAAAGGAAACTGGAGCCGGAATATCAAAGGACGTTGCAAAAATTCTAATTGACTGTGGTGTTTCAGCTATAGATACAGGTGGGGCTGGAGGAACATCATTCGCCGCGGTCGAACTTTTCAGAAAAGAGGGCAATGAACTCTCTGAGTTCTGGGATTGGGGAATTCCAACTGCTGCGAGCATTCTTGAAATAAGAGCTGTTTCAAAGGAAATTCCTCTCATAGCAACAGGTGGTATACGAAGCGGATTGGATGTAGCAAAGGCAATCGCTCTGGGGGCAAATGTAGTTGGTATGGCCGGTCCAATGATAAAGGCGGCGACAAAAGGAAGCGCTGAAGTTCTTCTTGAAATTGAAAAACTCAGGAAAAGTCTAGGAACGGCAATGTTTCTTTGCGGGGCTTCCAAACTTTCTGAATTAGTCAGAGACAAAACAATTTTAAATGGTGCTCTCAGAAGCTGGCAGGATCAAAGGGGACTCTAATATGGGAAAAAGAAGCGCACTTCCAAAACATATACACACTTTGGATTCAGTTCTCAAAATGACAAGACCTTCTGCAATAATTACATATATTATTCTTATTTTTGTAGCATTTCTTTCAACAGGCGATCTTCCGTCTACTGGTATTCTGTCCGCAACCTTGATTGCAGTTCTCTCAGCTGCTGCAGGCGGTTTTCTTTTAAATGATTACTACGATTTGTATATAGATAAAATAAATCGTCCAGACAGACCACTTCCTGCTGGAAAAATAACTCCTGCAGCAGTCTGGGTTTTCTCACTATTTTTCTATGCTGTTAGTATCTGGGCGGCATCAAGTCTTCCTCTCGTCACCTTCATATTCATTTCAGGAAACCTCTTTCTTCTTTTCCTCTATGCAACTACTCTGAAGAAAGTAGGATTTATTGGAAACATTGCAGTTGCCTATCTGACGGCGTCTGTTTTCATTCTCACAACATCCGTCGTCGGAGACATCGCGGCCGGAGCAGTTCCAGCTGCTTTGATATTTCTTTATATGGGGGCGCTTGAAGTTCTCAAGGATATGGAGGATGTCAAAGGGGATTTTAAATTCGGAGTAAGAACCCTTCCGCTGACACATAAAGACCTTGGAAAATATGTTGCACTGGCATTTATGGCTCTTACAATAGCTCTGAGTCCAATTCCGTATTATCTTGAAATATTCTCAATAAATTATCTCATTTTGATTCTTATCGTAGATGTATTACTTGCCTTGTTAATGCGTTCTCTCTGGCGAGATTCTTCACTATCTTCTGTAATCTTCTATGTAAGAAGGATAAAGGCTTCAATAGTGCTTAGTATGGCTGCCTTTATACTCGGAGTTCTGTAGCGGAAGGCATAAAAACAAGAAATCAGACAGAAAAATTCTAAAATGAAACTTGCAGCACTTTTCAGTGGAGGAAAGGATTCAACAGCATCTCTCTACAAGGCGATGCAGGACGGCCATGAAATAACTCATCTAGTTACTGCTCTTGCCTCAAATCCTGACAGCTATCTTTTCCATACGTCTGCAATAAATATGGCAGAACTTGCGTCAGAAGCCATGGGAATACCTTTGGTAAAAGTTCCCATCGAGAGCACTTTCGACACTGGGGAGGCTGAGGAGCTCGAAGAAGCTCTGTCAAAACTCGACATAGATGGAATTACTCTCGGCGGAGTAAGCTCAAATTACCAGGGAAATATTTTCACAGGAATCGCAAGCAAGCTCGGTCTTGAAGTTGTCGCCCCTTTTTGGGAAAAGCCACATGAAGAGCTTATAGATTACGCACTTGACGAAGGCTTTAAAATAATTTTCGTCTCTGTTTCTGCAGATGGCCTCGATCAATCTTGGCTCGGACGGGAGCTGAACAGGGAAACTTACGAAGAGCTCAAAAAAATAAGAGAAAAGTACCGTATAGATATAGGCGGCGAAGGTGGAGAATATTGTACTCTTGTTATTGACGGACCAATTTTCAAGAAGAGAATAAAGATAGAGAATTCAGAAGTTTCATGGAAGGGAATGGCTGGAAAACTTATAATAAAGAAGGCAAACCTCTCTGAAAAAGTTACACAGTAAGTTATTTAATTGCCCTGATAATAGTTCTTGTATGAATATTTTAAAGAAATTCTCAAGGTCTCTAAAAGCTCTAAGAGATATGTACTTTATCTGGAAAGAAAGACCTTTCAGTACAGTTCGTGAGATATCTGATATTTATCATAAGCGCCCGCTTCTCGATTCTGCATATACTTCTGCAGTAGAAATGCTAAAGCGCGATTCCTATATGTTCAGCGAAGCCTGCGCAGCAGTTCTTGATGATGTCAGCATAAGGACTCCAAAAACCAAAGGTTCAATCATCACGACTCTGGAGTCAGAAGATGAAAGAATAAACCTTTATGAACGTGATATAAGAAAGAGAATTTTGAAATATCTCGCAGAAAACTCAGCTCCTGATGTAAAACGTTCTTTGGTTCTCACAAGTCTTGTTATCGATCTTGAACAGCTTGGGGACTACACAGTTGAAATGGCAAGACTGACTCTTTTAAATCCCCATAAAGTTGACAATAGTCTTCATATGAAGACTATGCGAAATTATCGTGATAGACTGAATATGATGTTCTCACTTTCTGCAGAGGCTCTTGCTGAAAAATCAAAGAAAAAGGCCACTCAGGTCAGCAAGCTAAACCAGGGACTTCTTACAGACTCTGAAAAATTCCTCAGAAAACTAGAACGTGGAAAGAATCTGCGCATGGCGGATGTGATGTTCTATATGCTTCTAACGAGATACTTCAGAAGAGTCGGAGGTCATCTGGAAAACATATCAATGGGAATTTTCCAGCCCTTCCAATATGTCGGTTTTAAGAGACATACAAAACACAAGCCAAAAAAGAGCTAAATTAAAAACCGACTCTGGTTCCTGTAAATTCCTTTTTGTCTAGAATATTTCCAATATTTTCAAGATCCTTTCCATTAACCACTGCGGCGTGTATCTTATTTTCTGAGAGTATTTTGGCTGCCACAGGATCCATAATTGTTGAAATATTTGCCTTGTGCTCTCCACTGCCTGCAAGGTCTTTCAGTTCATCAAAACTTACTGACTCAAGTTTTTTTGCATCCTTAAATTTATTCGGGTCTTTGTCATAAACATAATCAACATCAGTGCACTTTATGACCATTTCAGCGCCCCAGACTTCTGCTATCTCCGCTGAGACTGCATCTGTTCTCTGTCCTGGTCTAAATCCTCCTGCAACAATAACCTTTCCTGGACTTTCTTCAGAAATTTTAAGAAAATCTTCTTCTGACTTTGCTATCTCATCAGCCGCCAAATCTCCAAGAGCTGTTACAAGTAGTGAAGCATTTACTCTGGATGCCATTATTCCAACTGTATCAAGAAGGTCTTCATCGCTGGTGAATTTTCTTCCCAGCTCTCCATACTCTCTAGAGAGTTTGCCCCCCCCTACAACCACAGCAATCTGGTGGGTTTTTGCCCATTCACTTATTTTTGAAGAAAATTTCTCTAAAAAATCCTTATCTACGCCTTCGGCTGAGAATACAGATCCTCCCAGTTTCAAAACGGTTTTCATCTTATTTGCTTCTAAGAACTACAGCTCTTGATATATATCCGGCAAGTCTGTTCCTTATTCTCTTGCTAGGACACTTCAGGCTACCGTTTTCTATAATTTCATTAAGAGCAAGCTTATTCTTGTCAAAATCCACACTATAGTTGTCTGGACTCCTTTCCAAGAGTTCGTCTCCTACTCTCTTAACGAATGTTTGTATTATTCTTCCCATACCTCGTTTACTTGATTCAAAAAGATTAAAAAGCTTTCCATACAGGTTCAATGCATGTCAAAGCAAATAGTAGTCACTCCCTTTGGTATTTATTCCTCTGAAGGAGGTAAACTTAGCCTGGAGTCTGAGTTTTCAACCAGTCCAGCTGAGGCGGCAAAAACTCTGAGGAACTATGAAAAAACAGAAACTTTGCCTGAATTAGACGTCCTTCTTGAGTCTGGAGCTGAATTTTCAGCAGACAGCGAAGCTTCAATAGATGCCAGATTGCGTCTCGATGAACTCGCAAAGGAGAGAGGGATTGATTTAGATAAATATATTCACGCTCTTAACCAGGAACTTACAAAACTGAGGATGCATGAAGAGCTGGCTTCCCCTGACAGAAGAATTATCCAGGCTGTCAACTCCCTTGAAGAGATGGACCCCCTTGTAAATGTTCTTTCTGAGAGACTCAGAGAATGGTCTTCTTTATATTCTCCAGAGCTCAGTCGCTCTGTACAGAAACATGATGATTTTTTGATAAAACTTTCCCAGCAAAAGGAAATATCCAGCGAACTTGGGGCAGTTTTCGAAAGGTCTGATACAGAAGTTCCCAAAGGTATAGCACATTCTCTCTCAGATATGTATGAAACACGAACCAGACTCCGCGAATACCTTGAGAAAATGATGAGGGAACACTATCCAAATCTCGAAGCTGTCGCTGGAAGTCACATTGGGGCTCAGCTTATGGCTCTTGTCGGAGGTGCCAAGCGTCTGGCAACAAAGCCTTCGAGCACAGTCCAGGTTCTTGGAGCTGAGAAGGCACTATTCAGGCACGTCACAACTGGGGCAAAGCCTCCAAAATATGGAGTTCTTCTGCACCATCCTGTGATAAATGACCTTCCGAAACATCTTCGGGGGAAGGGAGCTCGGATTCTTGCAGGAAAAATATCCCTTGCAATAAGGGCTGATGTCTACGGCTCAGGCTTTTCAGCTGACAAACTCAATGAAAGCCTGGACAAGAGGATAAAAAATCTAAAATGAAACTTCTAAAAAAACTCGGAAAAGAGTATGCAACTCTTAGCTTAGTTTCGGGCAGAAAGGTCTACGGAGAACGACTCAAAAAGATAGACGGAAAAGAATACAGATTCTGGGATTCTTACAGGTCAAAACTTTCAGCGGCGCTTACACTTGGTCTCAAGAATATGCACTTTGAAGAGGATTCAAGTGTTCTCTATCTTGGAGCCGCAAACGGAACAACTGCCAGTCACATATCTGACTTAGTTCCAAAGGGAACTGTATATTGTGTTGAGTTTTCCCCAAGAGCAATGGCGGACCTTTATCCACTTTGCAAAAAGAGGAAGAATATGGTTCCTATACTCGCTGATGCAAATCGCCCAATCCAATACGCTCACCGCATCGGCCAAGTCGATATAGTTTACCAAGATGTTGCACAGCGCCATCAGGCTGACATTCTTATCAAAAATGCAAAAATGTTCCTCAAACCACGAGGCTGGACATATCTTATGGTAAAAGCCCGAAGTATAGACGTTTCTGAAAATCCAAATAAGTTATTTAACATTCTCACAAATCAGCTTAGGTCAACATTCGACACTGAGGAAAAACTTAAGCTCGATCCCTACGAAAAAGACCATATGTGCATAGTTTCGAGGCTGAGAAAAACAATACGATGATTCCTGAGAGTTCCCAAAGAGAGAATCTTCTGGAAAGAGCCGCCGGACTTTTGGAAGCCCTCGGATTTTCAGTAGCACGTCAGCTTACTCCAAGCTGTTTCGACCTTCTTGCTCGTGACGGAGATACAATATTCTTGCTTAAAATTCTTTCAAACGTAGATTCTCTTACAGAGGAGCAGTCCATAGATCTCCGGCGCGTTTCCAATGTTATTGGAGCAAGTCCAATGCTAATTGGTGAGTCCGCGCGTGGCGAGACAATGATGGAGCACACAGTCTACGAACGCTACAATATTGCCTGCGTCAGTTTCAAAACATTTGAAAATGCCCTGTCGGAACATCACTTTCCCTTTGTTTACTCAAAGAAAGGCGGATTCTATTCTCATCTGAATACGGACTATCTCCGGAAGTTGATGCAGAAGAACAATATCTCTGCCGGAGCCTTGGCGCGCGAAGCTGGTATCTCAAAAAGCTCGCTCCTGAATTATGAGCGCGGGCAGGGGGCTAGCATCGAAAACATTGAAAGGCTCCAGGAAGCTCTTGGAGATTTGGTTCTTGATCCTATAGATGTTTTCCGATTTGAAGAGGAAAGTCCAGAGCTTTCCGGTGGAATAAGTAAAATTGAAAAGGTAGTAGAATCTCACTTCGGAGATATTGGCTTCAGAACAGCGGCCGTTACCAAAGCTTCCTTCAGCCTCGTTGGCAGGAGCAAGAAGGATATAATCTTCACTGGACTCAAGTCAAAATCCCTGGAAAAGCGTGCAAAGGATATAAGGGAGTCTTCAAAGGTGCTCGGACAGCACGGAATGTTTGTTCTCAAGAAAACAGAGGAGAGACAAGTCAGTGGTGTGCCAGTACTCGGAGAGCAGGAATTCCAGGAAACAGTAACTTCAAAACAGCTTCTAAAGCTTCTGAGAGAGCTTGAGGAAGTTGATTAGTTTCCATTTTGTTCTGGGTTCCGTCCTACAACGTTAGCAACTTCCAAAGAGGTCCAGCGTTTTTCTGGAAGCCCTATCCAGGCCCAAGGTAGTGTATTTATAATGCTAGTGTGGCTTGTAAAAGCCGTAGCTTCGGCCGAAGTCAAAGACAAGGCATCTATTTCTGCTATGTAAATATGACTTGGCTCTGCTAAGAGTGCTATTTCTGCCTTACCGTCATTATCCAAATCTCCACAGGCTATATCAAGCCAGTCCTGTTTCCAGTGAGTTGGACAAGAAGTTAGGTGGTAAGCTCTTGACATAGATGATATTGTTGGACACCCATTATTATCAGAACTTGTTATATTTACTGCAATTTTTGGTATATTTCTAATTGTCTTACTTGATATTGAATTATTTATGTAAATTTCAACACTATCCCTTCTTTGGGAATTCATATCAAAAGAGGATACTGTTTCCATTGCTGGTATGCCTATGTACCCTTCAGAATATTCCCAATCTCCGCAGTCAATCGGCCAGTCCTCATGACTTATAGTATATGTATCTAGATTGGAATCTAGCCAATTAAAATTATTACTAAAAGTTCTGTCATCTTCCAGGTCTACTAAGGAAAAGATGCAATTTCCGGAAGTTGTACAGACTTTCATTACAGGTTTCAAGGTAGCTAAGTTAAAAGTGTCAGTTACTCTACAAGAATCATCAGATGCAAAACAACCAGAACTGCATTCCGCCTGCCATCCAAAGGCTCCCCACAAATCTTGTCGCAGAGTAATTAAGTCGTTTTTAATCCCATCACCATCAAAATCGCAAATTGATGCCCCTGTATAATATCTGCTGAATCCTGAACTAATTGAGCCCAAATCTTCTGCACTACTAACTACAGCTCCTGTAGCGTATACACCTGCAAGCCATCCTGACTCAAGTTGGAAGAACTCAATCTCAAGTGTTCTCATCTTTCGAGGAGATTTCTCCTCATTTGTGGTGCTCCTATAAATAAGGACTATATTATTTTCACGCCCATCCAAATCGCTATCTGATATTCCTGCAACCTCAACTCCGCCTGCGAAACTCACTGTATTGGCGTCTGATTCCCAAGCATCATAATACTCAACAGAATATTCTTCGTATCCTCCTGAATCTGTTTGCCTATAAATATGGAACACCGACACTCCTAAAACAATTATTTCATCGTCCCCGTCCCCGTCCAAATCCCCGACAAGTAGTGGTTTGTTCCCAATTATAATTTCCCCGTCATCTTTTCTGAAAGCTCTTAGGTCTCCCAAACTATCTCCTGCACCTTCAATCATATTTGAATCACTCGGACTTTCCTCTTCAAGACTTATTACGTCCCAATTTGTAAGCCCTGCAAGGTTTGAAGTGGTATAGTCATTCAATTGTTCATACTGTTCTGTATAATCTTTAATGTTAAAAATTACGAGTTCCTTATCTTCTGTCAATGCTACGAAATCATCATCAATTCCGTCTCCATCAAGGTCTCCAACTCTTACTTGTACCCATGGGTTCCTCCCATTTCCGAATACATTCGGAAATTCATTTCCAACTTCCGGACCAAAGAAAAGTTTGGCGTCTCCGTCACCGTAACCTACTACCATTAGATTTCCTGGATTCCCCAGAGCCACAAGTTCCAGTCCCTCAAATTGGAACGCATCCTTCACTCCAAAAATCTGTCCTCCCATATTGAAAATGAAAGCCGCGCCGATGAGTGAAAGTACTATGGCGATTATCAGTGAGGCTCCGAAAGGAAGCCCTCCTTGCGCTTTTCTCATTTGTGTTTTCATTTTATTCGCTTATCAGAGTTTCTGACTCCTCTCCTGTTTTTTCGCCGATGATATTCGCCGGGACAAGGCCTATCCAGCTGTTGAACCAGGTGGGGTCTGTCACAAATTTTTCACTATCATTTGTAAAACCTATATTAGCCCAGGACCAAGGGAGTCTATTTATCATTTGTTCATCATTCATATCCTTGAGTCCTTCTATTCCTCCAGAAAGGAAGGTATCAATTTCACTATTTCCTATTATGTAAACAGTTCCCGGCTCTTCTACTAAAACCAAGTCCATCTTGCCATTTCCTGTAAAGTCGTCGCAGGCAATATCAACCCATTTAACAGGCCAGTTTAGTGCACATTCATAATTGCCTGCCAACCAATTTGTGAAGTCCGTATATGCTACTAATACATTAAATGCAATTCCTCTGCTTCCAAATCTAATAAGATTCCAGTCATAATCAAAATCTATTTGATCACATTCTGACGAAGAAGTATAGTCTATGTCTATTATTGGTTGAGGTAGTTCTACAGAACCCTGTGAAACTATCTCTCCATAAGTACTACTTACTACATACTTTCTTACAGTTGGACTCAAACCCTCTCCCCTTCCTGGTACTGTATCTTCACTATTATATGTTCCAAACCAAGGGTTTGCATAGTCACTGCAACTCGGATTGGCCAGGTTTACAACCATGTCCTGAAGTAGTAGTATGTCATTATTTGATTTGTCACGATACCACAAATCCTCATCAATCTGTGTCTCGTATATTGCCCCTGGTTGCGTGCTTGCTAGCGCTGGACTGTCGTCATAATCATATTCACAACCATCAACATAACCCTTCCAATCCATATCATAACCCCAAACTCCATATACATCAGACGTCAAGAATAGTATCTCGTCTTTTCCATCTTCATTGTAATCACACATGGTAGCTGAGGGATAAAGCTCCGCAAAGTTTGCTAACAATTCATCATTCTCATCATACATTGTCCTATAGTTTCCATTATCATCCTTCCAAATCTCAAATATCGCCAGGCTTCTCCTACTCTCTTCGTAATCACTGGCTGTTCTATATGCAACAACAATCTCTGTATTATCGTCGTAGTCAGCATTCCCAACAGCGACAGAGTCAACGCCACCTCCAAAACTTACGGAATGCGAAAATCCAATATTGTTATTTGCATTATCCGAGCAAAATTCGGATGTACAATATTCATCATATTCATCTATTACAGTTTTCACATAGCTACTTCCGGTATAATCGTAAATAACAAGTTTATTCTCCCCGACAACTAATATCTCATCCTTTTCGTCATTGTCAAAGTCTCCTGCTGCAAGGGCGTTCTTTTCGTAGTTCATACCAGAATCAAAATGTAGTACGTCCCAATCCCAGTTCTCAAGATCTGAAACAGTTTTCACATTCAATGATGCTTCATCTGTATCTGTCATCAAGGGAGCAATCTCATCAATAGGTATTATGATAATATCACTGCTATCTGAAAGTCCGATAACTTCGTCATAGCCGTCTCCGTCAAGGTCTCCTGCTGCAAGCCCATACCATGCGTCACTTCCTAAATTTGGAAATGTTGCCCCCACTTCTCCTTGTAGCTGAACCTTTACACTTGCATCTGGACCGTATCCAATAAGTCTAATATCTCCTTCATTCCCCAGAGCAATAAGCTCCTTCCCTTCTGTTGGAATAATATCTTCCGTTCCTCCAAACAGCCCACTTGCAAGTTTTCCAAGACCGAGAAGCCCTATCATAGTAGGTATAAGTACAATTATCAGAACGACTCCCAGAACTAATCCGGCTGCTGCTTTCCTATTGGGCATACTTGCCCTTAATCCTGCTTTATATTAATTCTTTCCCCGCAAGTCTTTTATCATAGTCTTGTAATAAATAAAAAGATGAAAGAAAATCCGGCAGGTGCAATAATCACCAGAATCATCGGCGGAGTCGCACTTGTAGCAATTTCCCTGTATCTCCTCTTCGGTAAGTTTTCTGCTGCAATAAACAGCTCTCCGCAGAATAATGTCCTTGTACTCTTCCTTCTCTTACTCATGCTTCTTATATCGCGTATTACCGTCCTCACAAAAGTCGGCGTTGCATTCCTCTTCCCTATATTATTTGCAGTTAATTTGGTCTACGGAACTTTGGCAACGCTTCTAATTCTTTGGGTTTCAACAATGCTCTTCATCTTTTTGGCACTTAAACCAACTCCGATAGATATGTTCATACACAAGGGAGCCGGTCCTGCTATAACCCAGACTATTTACATGTCGCTCTGGATAGTTCTTGTTGGAATTAGCTTTTCAGTTGTTCCGTTCAATGAGGTTCTTTCGAATCTTCGTGTTTTCTATCTCAGTTGGCTCGCAGTTTATGTCACTTTCATGTACTTTGCATACAGAATCTTTACTGCCGATCCAATTCCCCAAATACTGCTCAATGTGTTCTCAAGTGCTGGTTTTCAATATCTCACAATAACTTTCTTCGAGGCATCTTATAGAAGTTACATAATTGCGATGGCGGCTTAAAATGACTAAAATAGATGAGCTTTTCAAGAAATGCACTGAAGGCAATGGAAAATTTGTCAAAGGAGGGGATCTTGCCAATTACATCAAGGAGCCCTTCATAATTTACTGTAATGACTTTGCCCCGGAAGATGCTCGTGACAAACCGAAAAGATTTCAGGAGCTTCTGTCAGAGGCAGGAATGAAGCATGAAGCCGACTCAATAGAGGCTCAACATCCTGGAATGAATCCACTCAAGTTTACAAAGGAAAGAGAAGGCTTCAAACTGGTGCTAGATGCTTTTTTCACAGGAAAAGAAGCCGTCGCAAATGGTCCTCTTATCTATCTTCCAGAAAATCTCATAGGTCGGGCAGATCTTCTTGAGAAAAGGAAAGGGGAAAGCGTTTTTGGAAATTATCATTATATTGTGAAGGAAATAAAACTCGCCAAGAATCTAAAGCGAGATCACGTTCTTCAGGCAGCTTATTACAATCTTGTTCTTGGAAAAATACAGGGCTTTACACCTGAGGAATTTTATCTTGTAAATCGAAATAACGATATTTTCTCTTACAAGTTTTCTGATTACAAATCAACACTCGAACTCGCTATTTCCGATGTCCTAAAAATAAAAACTGGCGAAATTATTCCTTCGGCAACATATGGCTCTGTAAAATATAACTGGACGACTTACACGAATAAGATAGCAAAGGAAGCTGATGACGTTTCACTTATCCCTGGAATCTCCGGGGCAATGAAGACAAAACTAAATTCTTCCCAGTTTTTCACAGTTTCCGATATAATGGAAGCCGATATTTCAAATTTGACAGATATAGAGGGTATCGGAGACGTGAAAGCAAGCCAGTTCAAACTTTGCGCAGAGTCACTAAAAACCGGAAAGCCATTACTCAAGAACAAGGATGCAATAATTCTGCCAGATACGAAATCTGAACTGTATTTCGACTTGGAGGGGACTGATGAAGTAACTTCTGGAGCCGAGCCCTTTGATTATCTGATGGGTATTCTTGAATCGGAGAATGGCTCTGAAAAATACATATCCTTCTTGGCCGAGACGCCAGACGATGAGGAAAAAATCTTCCGTGACTTCCTAAAGTACTTGGATTCAAAAGAAGATTATATCCTCTATCACTGGAATACCTACGAAGTCACTGCACTGAAAAAACTTTTTGAAAAGTACCAGGTTGATGGAACAAAGATTCTTAAAAGAATGGTAGATTTATACAGAGTTTCTCACAAATCAATTGTTTTTCCTCTCTACTCCTACTCTCTGAAAGCTATCGCAAAATTCTTAAAACCGGATTCATGGAGGCACGAAGATGTTGACGCTATGCAGTCGATTGTGCTCTACAAGGAATTTGTTGATACTGGGGACAGGGAAAAGCTCCAGAAAGTCATAGATTATAATGAAGATGATTGCAGGGCAACTTTGCTTGTAAAGAAGTATCTTGCAAATCTAATAAAACAGTAAGCTTTATATATCACCTCAAGTAGAGTAAGGACACTACGTAATACTTGGAGGTATTAGAGATGACACAAATGACTGGACAACCAGTAATAGTTCTATCTGAGAATTCTAAAAGAACTCTTGGAAGGGACGCACAAAGAATGAATATTATGGCAGGTCGCATTGTAGCGGAAGCCGTAAGAACTACTCTTGGTCCAAAAGGAATGGACAAGATGCTTGTCGACTCGCTTGGAGATATTGTTATCACAAATGATGGCGCTACTCTGCTCGGCGAGATGGACATACAACACCCTGCAGCTAAGATGCTTGTTGAAGTATCAAAGGCTCAGGAAGACGAAGTCGGAGATGGAACAACAACTGCTGTGATAATCGCAGGAGAACTTCTCAAGGAATCAGAGGCTCTTCTCGACCAGAACATACATCCGACTGTTATTGTACAGGGCTACAGAAAAGCGAATGATATTGCTCAGGAATTTCTGGCTTCAGCGGGAGAAAATGTTTCTCCAGATGATACTGGAATTCTAGAAAAAGTTGCTATGACTGCAATGACTGGAAAGTCAGCAGAGAGAGCAAGAGAAAGTCTTGCAAAACTCGCAGTTAAGGCTGTAACACTTGTTGCAGACGAGTCAAATGGCTCACTTTCTGTCGATCTTGATAATATCAAGATTGAGAAAAAGAGTGGAGGCTCAATTGACGATAGCGAGCTTATAATGGGACTCATAATCGACAAAGAGCGAGTTCACCCTGGAATGCCTCAGTCTGTCAGCGGTGCAAAGATAGCTCTTGTTGACGCAGCTCTTGAGGTAAAGGAAACTGAAACCGATTCTGAAATCAGAATCACTGATCCAAACCAGCTTCAGGCCTTCCTTTCACAGGAAGAGGGAATGCTCCGAGATATGACTGACAAAGTTAAAGCATCCGGGGCAAAGGTACTCTTCTGTCAGAAGGGAATTGACGATATGGCACAGCACTTCCTTGCAAAAGAAGGAATCTTCGCTGTAAGACGTGTCAAAAAGTCCGATATGGAAAAACTATCCCGTGCAACAGGCGCAAGTATAATTTCAAATCTTGACGACCTTGACAAGGAAAGCCTTGGAAATGCCGGAAGCGTCGAGGAACGCAAGATTTCCGGAGACTCAATGGTCTTCGTTACTGACTGCAAATCTCCAAAGGCTGTTTCTCTTCTAGTAAGGGGCGGAACTGACCATGTGGTTGATGAAGTCAAGCGCGCACTGGATGATGCAATCGGTGGCGTTTCAGCAACACTTGAAACTGGAAAGATAGTCGCAGGCGGAGGCGCAATTGAGATAGAAGTTTCCAAGACTATCCGAAAAGCTGCAGAGAAGGTCAGTGGAAGAGAACAGCTGGCAATAAATGCCTTTGCGGATGCTCTGGAAATTGTTCCAAAGACACTGGCAGAGAATGCCGGTCTTGATCCGATTGACAAAATGACTGAGCTAAGGTCTGCACATGACAAGAAGGGTCAGAACTCACACGGTCTTGATGTGTTCCTCGGAAAGGTCATCGACATGCAGAAGGAAGGTGTTCTTGAGCCTCTTAAGATTAAGACACAGGCAATTAAGAGCGCATCAGAAGCAGCGGAAATGATAATCCGCATCGATGATGTAATCTCTGCCAAGGAGCTTGGCAAGGGAGGAGCCCCAGCAATGCCCCCAGAAATGGGCGGAATGCCGGGCATGATGTAATATCCTGAAATCTGGGGCCTTCGGGCCCCCTTTCTTTTTTTCCCACTCTTTAAAAGCAACATTTATATAGACTCTCCCTTTAAACCGAGTAGCCATGGCGGAAGAGTCTGAATCATACGAAGTTGTTGCGTCAAGCCCTTATGACGAGCTCGAACGAAAGGAAGAGAAGCTCGAGCACGATATAAATGAAATTAAATCCGCTCTGCGCGGCACTGTCGGGCTCACAAAAATTGAATCACACGCAGACGAATTCATAAAAAAAATGATGGGGCTCTTAGAGTCAACCCAGAGAATGCAGGAGCAGGTTTCAAAGTCAAATCAGCAAGTCGCTGAAAAAATCCAGAATGCTCTTGATTTGATGAATGAGACAAACCGTGGGCTTTCTCAGAAGCTTTCCAAAATACTTACAATATTCGCCGAAGCAACAGAGGCAATGGAAACCGAGGAAGAAGGCAGCATAAAGGAAGTTTCATCGGCTATCGGGGATATGAAATCTGCAATGAACGATTTCAAGGCACAAAACAAGCAATTATCTCAGACTCTCAATTCCTTAGAAATGTATTTAAAGAGACAGAGCGTAGCTCCCCAAAGAGTGGCAAGGGTTCCTGTGCCTGTTCAGAAACCTCAGCAGCCACGAAGGCAGTTGCCTCCCCCTCCACTACCTCCACAATAATATGACTACAAGAAAATCCCGTAAAATCGTAATCCAGATAACAATAATTCTGGCTTTTATATTCTCTCTAGTAATTGCCTATATTGCGAGAGGAACCGGTATGTCTTCAATGCTCTTAATTTTCATGGCAGGTCTTCAGGTCATTGTCCTGCTTTCAATATTATATGTCCTTGAAACTGTGATCGAGATTATAGAGGTAAAATGAGATTTCCAAAATTCTTTTCAAGTAAAAAGGGAATAACTCCTATAATTTCGGTTATTCTACTTCTTATGATGACTATAGCAATAGCCGGTCTAGCTTATACTTTCCTTCAGAGAATGCAGGGTACAATCCAGACTTCAAGCGAGAACACAAGTCTGGAATTGCTCGGTGGTCTTAATGTTCAGCTGAAAGTTGAAGGTTTTGTGGCAAATTGCTCAGCAAGCACAGATAAAGCAAACATCACAATTTATGTAAGAAATGCGGGAACGGAGCAGGCTGAGAAGCTTCAACTCTTTGTCGATGATGCTCTTCAGTCAAATATGGCGAATGATACACTCGCCGCAGGTACTGTAACTTCTTATAGCGGAGGCGTCTTGAATGATGTTTCCTGTTCTGAGTGGATAAACAAAACAAAAGAAGTAAGACTTTCTTCAAAAGAGACCTCTGCAGAGAAGCTCATAAAATTCACCTGCACATATTCCAGCTACCTGTGCTGAATGTCCTTTCATATTATGGTTTCCAATTACCGCTCTAGAAAAGGACAGTCTCCGGTTATATCTTCTGTCGTGATGATTCTTGTTGTAACAGCTCTTGTTATACTGACTTTTAGCTGGGGAAAGGAAATGCTGGAAAGTCAGCAGGTTTCAGTCACGGTTACTTATTCTCAGGCAAAACTTCTTGACATAAAAAACGCAATTCTTGAAGTTGGACAGGAGCAGATAAACTCAACTCGTATAGTTCGCATGAATCTTAGAATGGGCAGTTTATCTGTTCTGAATGGAAGTCACTGTTCCGGAGCTAATGTAAACAAGAACGCAATTTTATACAATCTTACGAACGGCAGAAAGCTCATAAATTCATTAGATTGGGTGTCAATAGATCCGATTGAGCCGAATATCCGTTGCTCTGCCAATCAGACTAATAGCAGTTCGGGGGTTCTCATTGCCAGACCCTTTTCAGTGGGTAACAGCTACGCAAATTCCTTCATGATGTGGTTCAGACAGATAAATGACACAACTTCTTCAACTTCATATTTGATTAACATATCTCTTGGTGAAGTTTCCAGGATTTCTGGAACTTCTGCAACTGTCGTAGTAAGAAACATTGGCAGAGTCAATAGTAGTGGAACAATACATACAAATGTCCTTGTTGATCTCAGATAAGACATCAAAATAGATAAATAAGCGCTTTCTTTAGTCGTAATATGGGCTTCTCCAATCGTAAAGCTAGCACGGCCATATTTGAGCAGGTATGCTTTGCGATTATGGGCGTTTTCATCTTTGTAATGTTTCTAACAGTTTTTGGCGGAATAAAGGACGAGATGTCTGATTTTCAGGCAGGTCACCAGTTCAGAAATGTTGCTTCCTATGTCCACCTCGCTATTTCTAACTCCTATATTTATGGAAGATATGTGGACAATTACTCACTCAATATAGAACTTCCTCCATATCTCGCAGGTCATCGCTATTTGGTTATTGCAAATAACACCTCAATACTGGTCAGAGATGAATTCTATGACATAAATCGTACCCACCCTCTACTGAAATTTAACATTTCAATCAATGGAAGTTTCAGTTCAACAGCCGGAGGGCGGCATCGCATAGCTTATAATTCAACAGCCGGTATTATGGTATTAGAGGATATAGCATGAAGAACCTGACAAAGTTCCTAAAACACGCAAAGAAGACATATCACTCCAGACCTGCTCCTCTTCAGATGCCTCCGGATGTTTCTCAAAAGAGAGCCGCTCCAAATATGCTTGAAATGTTACAACCTGCCATCGATGCAAGGAACAAAGAGGCAATAAGCGAGGAAAGTTTTGATCGGATTTCTTCCGAGCTCTCCAAAGAGAGCAGCAGCGGAGCTTCTGAAAGTGAGCTTAAATCTCTGGTGTCTGAGCTTCTGAAACTTGCTCTCGAAAAAGAGGCAAAGACCGAGAGAGTGAGTCTTCCTGTGAAAGAGCTGCAGACAGATTCCCGTGCAACATCAGACTTTTCATTGTCACTTCCTTCGAGTCCTGGTGTACAAAACAAGCCCGGAGTAAAAAAACAGAAACCTGAAAAGAGAGAATCCCTTCTTGGAATCAATATGACCTATCCTCTAATTTATCGTGGAGGGAAGGTACATGTTTATGCAAATATAAGATATGACCCACGAGCTCAGGGGCTTCTTTACAAAGTAATAGAACCGGTTCTTACTCCACAGGAAAATGAGATACTCAAAAGAATAGAAAGCACTCTTGTCGAGGAACTTGAAGTTGATTTCGCCGCACTTAAGACACTTAAGGCTGAACAATATCTTTCACAGAAGCTGGATTCCGTAATAGCTTACTATAATTTCAGAATGAGTGAGAGAACCCGACATTTCATAGAATACTATATTCAGAGAAATTTCATCGGTCTTGGAAAAATAGATGCTCTGATGAATGACCCAAATATAGAGGACATAAGCTGTGATGGTGTCGGTGTTCCAATTTACGTCTATCACCGTGACCAGAGATTTGGTTCAGTAAGAACCAATGTTAAATTTGACACAGAAGAAGAGTTGGATTCCTTTGTTATGAGGCTGTCCCAGAAATGCGGTCGTTCCATAAGTATAGCTGACCCCCTTCTTGATGGGGCTCTACCTGACGGTTCACGTGTCCAGGCTACCTTTGGCTCTGGAATTTCTATGAAGGGTTCAAATTTTACAATAAGAAAGTTCACAGCTGATCCTATGACGTGTGTTGACCTTCTTAACTATGGGACTGTAAATTCTGAGATTCTTGCTTACCTCTGGCTTGCTATAGAGCACGGCAAGTCCATCCTTATTGCCGGACCGACAGCTTCCGGAAAAACTACTATGTTGAATGCGCTGTCTCTTTTCATCAGACCTGAGCTCAAAGTAATTACCATTGAGGACACTCCTGAACTTCGTCTTCCTCATGAGAACTGGGTGTCTCAGGTTTCAAGAACCGGCTTTGGTCCTGAGGGAGTAAGCGGAAAGAAACTTGGCGAGATAGACCTCTTTGACCTTCTCAAGGCTTCTCTGCGTCAGAGACCTGACACTATAATTGTCGGTGAAGTGAGAGGTCGTGAGGCATATGTTCTCTTCCAGCAGATGGCCACAGGTCACCCTGGTATGAGCACAATTCACGCCGAATCTATGATGGCTGTGGTTAACAGACTCAGAACACCTCCTATAAATTTGCCCCCGAGTCTGCTTCAGCACCTTGACCTACTTCTTGTTCTTACAAGACAGAGAATAAAAGGCAAGTACATTCGTCGGTCAAAGGAATTGGTTGAAGTTACAGGATATGATATAGAAAAGGATGTTCCAAAAACAAATACTGCATTTACTTGGTCAGCCGCCGCTGACAAATATTCCTATTATGGTAAAAGTTCAATATTAAAACGGGTTATGGAAATAACAGGTGGAACTCCGGATTCAATCTACGAGGAGGTAAAGAACAGAATGAGGGTGCTGGACTGGATGAAGTCAAAAAATATCAGGGACTACAGGAATGTTGGCAGAGTCATACACGAGTACTACCAGAATCCAAGCAAACTTCTCAATCACATAAAGTGATATGGCAGAGAAAAAATCATCATATGAAAAGTATGTAGAAGTTGCCAGCAGGCTTTTTAGGGATTTTGTTGAAAGAAAAATAGAGAAATTCCGCTGGATACACCCCTTCCTTAGGCAGGCGAATATGGGTATAATGCTCCGTGAATATGTCTGCGTAAGTTTTCTGAATGCTCTGATAACTCCGGCTATTGCCCTTCCAATAACTTATCTTTACATAATTCTTCTTGGAAAACCCTTTCTTCTTGCCCTTGTACTTTCTTTGGCAGTTACCGTAGTTCTGACAACTGGAGTTTTTTTCGGGTCTCTCTATTATCCTCAGATGCTTGCTGCAGATAGAAAGAAGAACATAGAGAATAACCTTCCCTTTGCGACTTTGTATATGAACACAATAGCGGGGACTGGAGCTCCCCCCTTTGCTATGTTCAAACTTCTTGCTGATTTTAAGGAATACGGAGAAGTTTCCAAGGAGGCGCAGAAAATAGTGGAAGATGTTGAGATAATGGGGCGTGATATAGATGATGCACTTCATAAGGCAGCGGAGCAGACTCCTTCCAATCAGTTCAAAGAAATGCTTCTTGGAATTTCAACTACAATAGTCGGAGGAGGTAATCTCAGAGTCCTTCTCTCAGGAAAGTCAAAACTTCTTATGAATGCATACAGAAGGAAGATAGAAAAATATACAAATGAACTCTCGATTTACATAGAACTTTACATCACTCTCGTCATAGTCGGCTCAATATTCTCAACTGTAATGCTAACTATAATGGGTTCAATCTCCGGTTTCGAAAGCTTTAGATTCCTCCAACAGGCGCTTGTCTACATCTTCCTACCAGTTGCCGGAATAGTCATGATAGGTCTACTAAAAATCGCTTCCCCACTCTAATGGATATAAAAAATCTTTCAGTAAAAACACAGCACATTGTGCTCGGAATCAGCGGAGCTTTGGCTTTAATTCTTATGATTATTCCCTTTGCAGTCGGTCGAAACGATTTATTGCCTCCCGCCTTCAGTGTTGCGATTCTCCTTATCTTTCTTCCTTACTCGTATTTCTCATATACTTCACGGAAGGAAATAGAGGAAATCGAGGACCAGCTTCCGGCATTTCTCAGAGATATAGCAGAGTCAAGAAAGTCAGGACTTACGCTTCCTCAGGCTGTTTCAAAAAGTTCAAAGACTGATTATGGGGTCCTTAGCAAATATGTCAGGAAAATGGCCGTCCAGTTGTCCTGGGGGGTTCCCTTCATAGAAGCTCTAAGAAGATTTTCAAGAAAGTCCCGAAGTCGTTTCGTACAAAGGGCTATTGCAATCATCATAGAAACTCAAATGAGTGGAGGGGCGCTTTCTGAGACGCTTGACGCGGTCGCGAATGACGCCCGTATAATTAAGGAAGCCGAAGCCGAGAGAAAAACAAAGCTTCAACAGCAGACAGTAATAATGTATGCAATATTCTTTCTCTTCCTGATGATAGTTATCTCACTTCAGAAGCTTCTCGTTCCTCTTGTATTTTCACGCGGATTTACAATTGCCTCAATTGACCCTGAAGCAGTTCTTTCCTTCTATCAGGGAATATTTTTCTCAATGGTCGTTATACAAGCTATATTTACTGGCTTGATAGCCGGTCAGATAGCTGAGGACTCTGTAAAACTTGGTCTTAAACACAGCGCAATATTCCTTGTAACGGGGGTTATGGCATCATGGATATTCCTCTTCTAAAGCAAGATAACGGACAGGGAAACCTAGGAGTTATTGTCGCGGTAGTCCTCCTAATAATAATGGTTATGTCGGCGACTATGTCAATTCTTGATATGGCTCCTTCAGTGAAAGAATCCTCTGACCGCTTTGTTCTCCAGTCTAGAGCTCTCGATATAAGCAATCTTTTGCTGAATGACCCCGGACTTCCGGCTGATTGGAATTCGGGCGATCTTCCGGACAGAATCGGACTTGCTGAATACAATAATTTTAGCAATTCAACTCTCAGGAACAAATTGGATTGGAAAAAAGTCCTCTACATAAATGATACTATAGCTAATAATTACACAAAAGTGAGCCAGAACTTAAGCCTCGAGAATAGTACACGATTCTGGCTCAAAATGGAGGCTTCTGGACGTGTTTATCTTAATATGACCGAAGGCTACCCCTCAAGGCTTTCAGATGTTGTGGTTCTCACAAGAATTATGGTAATAAATCAGACAATAGTTAATGTGACTTTGATGGTATGGTAGTATGATGAAAAACAGAAAAGCGTGGATAAAATTAGTAGGTCTAGTCTTAGCCTCAGTTTTGATATTTGTTTCTATAATGTATCTGCAGTCTCTTCAGCTTACAGAAAGCAGTCAGCCCGGGGACTGGGGAAATGTTGTTCTTAATACCTATGCAAAAGACTCTCTTAATTCCCTCTGGAGAAGTGACTTGAATAATGATAGTTCAAAAGATCTTGCTAAGTTTGTTATAAATCAATTTTGGACCAGTGACGAAGATCCCTTTAATCTGGAAGATGAACTGACTAAAATGCTTCCAGACCATCTTGGTTTCACATTTTACTTATATGACAATGGAACAATATCACATAAGGGAGGCTCTCTTGTAGGTCTACAACCTTCCACAAAAGAAATAGTCTCTGTCGGTAGAACAATCTCAGGTGCAAATGTGAATAACACCTGTACTGTCGTTCCTTGCTCAGTATATCTTGCAGTGTGGTTTATACAATGAACAAAAATAGAAAGGCTCTCATCGGAGTTGCTGCAATAGCTGGTGCAGTTATTGTTATTGTTGTCGCAACTGGTGTTTTTATTGAAGCTGAAGAAGCTGAGGAAATCACTACACAACAGGCTCAGTCAATTGTCGCCCAGAATCCAGGGGAGGTTTTTGAAGTTATTCGTGAGGTTATGGATGAATGTGTCAGCGAAGCGCTGTTTTTCGCAAATTTTGAGGATATTGGGGACATGATGGCATATGAGGATTTTCTTAATAATATCTGTTCTCATTCAGTACTGGAGTTAGAGTCCTTCATAACTTCAGAAGGTTTTTCGCAAAATATCACTTTTGTGGTGGACACAGCTCTTCAGGAAGTTATGACTATAAATGTTTCAGCTCAGTTGTCCTCAGCCGCAGGAACAGTAAGCAAGGATTTTGTATCTTCTGATGCTAGATATGTTTGTGTTCCTCAGACAGAGGCGGTTGATCCTGAATGTATAACTGACAGTGCAAACCTTAAGGATTTTAACACATCTCCAACGGAACCAACAACTGACTGCGAGCTCCACTTCACAATTCTTGATGAGTCTCTTGACTATCTACAAATGCCAGTTATGATAGGTTTTGGGATGACCCTTCCTCCTATGGGCGGTGGTCCTGGTACTCCTTATACTGTTAGATTTATTACAGCTGAAGATCCTCTTGGAGAAGCTATAGTAGAGGACTATAGGCTGAGTTTATGTAGATTGGATGCAAGTTTCTCAAGTACTGGAAAAATCTTAGACCTAACTCTAGATACAGCAACTTGTCTAATGAGAGATCCCCCCGGTCCTGGTTGTGAGGATTGTGCCCAGTGCGAGTCTGTAAATTCTTCCTATTATAGGTTCTTATCTCTCAACTTGCAAATTGACCATCCTGAAGATATCAGTGTAACGCACTGCCGTATAGAAAATCTTACTGATTGCTTACCTGTCTTTGGTGTTGGAAAATAATATCAAAATATGGCATCTGCTCAAGCACGCGTTTTTTTGAGCAGTGCAGAGCTTCCCCAAGCTCGGCGGCTTCGGAATCTCGTTTTGCTCGCTGAAACTTTGTTCTTCCCATAATAGCAATTATCTGCGGAAAGACACAATCTATACTTTTTCCATTCTTCTCTTTTTTCGCCCGGGCAGTTCCTATTGACATTAGCTCGGAGGCGTAGCTAAGCAGAGCCCACTGCTGCCCTCTTCTTATTCTTCTCAAAAAGATGTCTGCCCGTGAGACTTTGTCATAGGCCTCTGCAATCTCCGAAGCATCTCCGTACTCACGCGCTATATTCTCTTCTATCCACAGCATTATTTCTTCAGGCGCCACATCGCAGGCAAACATAGACTTCCGTATAAAATCTGCATCCTTAGTTTTGAATATAGCTTTTAGAGCGTCAGAAATGGCAATTCTCTTGCCATGTTCTCCTAAATGCTCCAAATTTTCCTTTGTTATTTTCTGCCTTCCGGTCGAAACCGCCTGAAGCTCATTTATTGCAATTCTCATATCTCCCTCTGAGCGCCACGCTATCTGCATAATTACGCTGTCGGCTGCTTCTATTCCTTCTGAAGAAAGTATATCCTTAAGCCTCTTCGCCACATCTGCCTCACTCAGCTTTGCCATTTTAACAACCTTGCACTTCTTCTTCAGCTCTTTTACTGCTCTCACATCAGGATTATTTGCAGTTAGAACAATCGGGAATGCGCTGTTTTGAACTATCTTCAGTATCGCAGGCACTCCTCCTCTATCAGAGTTTCCGTGGATTCCGTCTGCTTCGTCAACGAGTATTATTTTTCCATCCCCTGTCAGACTCATCTGACGGGAAGCACCTCCTATAATTTCTTCTATATCTGCCTTCTTCCTTACATCTGAGGCGTTTGTCTCCAGAAGCTCATTTCCAGTTTCCTTTGCCAGGGCTGAAACAAGAACGTTTTTCCCGCAGCCACTCGGTCCAATAAGAAGAATTCCTGAACCTGGTTTGTAATTCTTAACAAAAGTTTTCAGAGTCTCTGCAGCCTTTCCCTGGCCAAGCACTTCCTCAATTTTCGTCGGGCTGTATTTCTCAGCCCACGGTTCATTTCCCATCTTTTCCGGTCTTGTAAAGCTGAGCCAGGAAGGCATTTATCTGTATAATATCGTTCGAGCCTTCGGTTATTCTGAAGTCATATTCTCCTAGCCTGTCCAGGAGTCCTGCCAATGCGTTTTCCGGAATTTCTTCCATTCTCAGAAGAGCTCGGTGCATCTGCCTTATCACATCTTCTCCAGAAACACCTTTGTCAATCATCATAGTGGTAATTTTTTTCCGTGCTTCTCTGAATCCGCCATTCATGGCGAGCTTGAGACAGTCTTCAACTTCTCCGGGTTTGCTTCTTGCCGAAACAAGATAAACTGATTCCTCGCTTATACTCTCCCCACTAGATGCGACAGCCTGCATAAGGTTTATCGCTGTTCTAAGGTCTCCGGTTGCGATTTCAAGAAGAGCTTCTATTCCACTGGCGTCTACAGAAAGTTTCTCCTCCGCTGCTATAAATTTCAGTCTTTTTTCAACTTCTCCCTTCTCAACTGGTCCGAATCTGAAAATTGCGCATCGTGACTGTATCGGGTCTATAATTTTTGAACTGTAATTACAGGAAAGTATGAAGCGGCAGGTATGTGTATAATTTTCCATAGTGCGTCTTAGTGCCTGCTGTGCCTCTTTCGTCAGAGCGTCACTTTCATCCAGATAAATTATTTTGTAAGGAACATCTCCGAGTGCTTTTGTTCTTGCGAAGTCCTTTACTTTATTTCTTACTACGTCAATTCCTCTTTCATCAGAGGCATTTAACTCAAGAAAATTACCTTGCCAGTTGTCTCCAAAAGTTTCTTTCGCAAGAGCGAGTGCGCAGGTAGTTTTCCCCGTTCCTGCAGGTCCTGAAAAGAGCAGATGCTGAAGCGTTTTAGATTCTGCGAAGGCGCTTAGTCTTTCCACTATGTGTTTTTGTCCCACGACTTCCGATAGTACAGTGGGTCTGTACTTCTCTGTCCAAATATCTGTGCTAAATTCCATCTCCCAAAACTGTTTTTGTCTGCGTGTTATATAAAACTTCGTTGCCTGTTAATTTTTTATAGAAGTGTCTCTAATGATAGTGTATGAATTATCCTCTTCACATGGGAATAATCCCTGATGGCTGTCGCCGATGGGCTTCTGAAAAAGGCTCACTTCCTTGGGATGGCCATCTTAAAGGAATTGGGGTTATGGAAACAGTTTCCAAATGGATTCTTTCTGAAACTCCTGTGAAACATCTCACTGCATACGGACTTTCTGCGTCAAATTTGAAGCGTCCTGCTTCTCAGCTGAAGGCTCTTGAAAAATTGTATTCAAAATATTTCATTAAACTTTCAAAAGACAAGGATATTCACGAAAACCAGGTAAGGGTTGGAATTATAGGTTCCCGTAACCTTTTACCGGAAAAAATCCTTGATGCTGCTGATGTTGCTGTGGAGGCAACAGCTAATTATGACAGCAAATTTTTCAGAGTTGCTCTTGCCTATTCTGGTCGCCAGGAAATAGTAGATGCTGTCAAGAAATCCGGAGAAAAATTGTCAGTGGAAAGTATATCCCAAAATCTTTATTCAGATTATCCTGATGTCGACTTGATATTCAGGACTTCCGAGCGCCGCCTGAGCAATTTCATGCTCTGGGCTTCAAGTTATTCTGAGCTCTATTTTTTAGACAAGTATTGGCCTGATGTAAGCGTTGACGATATTCGCGTGGCACTTGAAGACTATGATTCCCGTCAACGAAGGCACGGAGAATAGCTATCTCAGAAGACCTCTGATAAAAGGAACCTGAGTTATTAGTCTGGGATTTTTTAAGAAACCTTTCAGAAGAAGAGTCGGCTTGTCCATATCTCCATATTCCTGCATAAGTTTTACCATACTCTCGTTTCCAAGCGTGTCCCAGAATTTGTCCATCTCTTCGTCTGTCATGCTTGAGAGAATGTTATTAATCGCCACAGCCTTTTTCAAATCAGGATAAATCTCATTCCTAAATCGTTTTTCATATATGTTTAAGTCCTTTTTTTCTATTGCATCTGCCAATATTTCTGCGGATTTCATACCCATATAAATTCCCCCACCTGTTGTTGCCTTTACCTGACCTGCCGCGTCTCCAACCAAGGCAACATTTCCCTTCAATATAGGTTTTCTGACACGCATTGGTATAAATCCTGCCAAACATTTTCGCTGTTCGACTTTTCCAAACCTCTCTTCTATAAATCTGTCAAGGTACTCCTTCGGTTTCTCTCTTGTTCCTAGGCCTACACGGAGATTTTTGTCCGTCGGTATTATCCAGGCAAAGAAACCTGGAGCCACCTTCTGTCCAAGATGGAGCTCTACAAAGTCCTTGTCATATCCGTCGTTGTCTATTTCAACTTGAACTCCAACGACATGTTTTTCTAGTGGCGGAAACCCTGCCAGCCTCGCAACTGTTGAGTGGGCTCCGTCTGCACCAACTATATATTCAGAATTAAAGTCTAAAGAGTTGACGTGCACTCCTTCCTTGACATCAAGACCCTTCGCTAGATGTCTGTCATATTCTCCTCTGTCAACAATATCTGCTTGTTTCTCTTCTCTTGAAACTTCAACAACTTTTTTGCTTGGAGAATAAAGCTTAGCTCCTTTTACTTGATTGAGTATTACTTTTTTTGGCATATCAAGAAGTTCTGCAAAATTGTTACTAAAAACTCCGGAACACTGAACTGGTCTTCCTATGTCTGGACTACTTTCATACACTGTCGAATCTATTCCCTTATCTTTAAGCTTTCTCGAAAGATGTAGTCCGGCTGGTCCTCCACCGACTATTGTAACTTGAGAATCCATAAGTTTAAATTGCTCCTTCGGATATAATAATTTATGGTCGAACAGGAATATCTTGAGGAATTAAAACGTGCAGTTCTTGAAATAGAGGAACACGCAAATATGTTTTCCCTTGAGGACCTTATAAGTTACGCAAAAGGACATGGAATTCCTGAAAAAGAAGTAGATGGCTTGATTCATGAGCTTATTGCGGAAGAATACATTCACAAAATAAAGGGAACAGAACTTTATTCAAGAACTATTCACAAGGATTACAGTCAGGCGGCAGAGAAGCAGCCTCTTTAGGCAGTGGCGCCTTCCATTGCGTTTTTACATTCATCAGAGCGCTCGTCCGGAATTTTTGCTATGACTTCTGCAAGGAGTTTTTTGATTTTTCCGACATTCTGTTCCATAACTGAGATTACTTCTTCATGACTTACAATATGACCTTCCTTCCAACAATCGTAATCAGTTACCATTGAAACAGGTGCATAGCAAATCGATGCCTCTTTTGCCAGAATAGATTCTGGGACAAGTGTCATTCCTATTATGTCAGCGTTCCAGCTTCTGAAAAGTTCTGATTCTGCGCGTGTAGAAAATCTTGGTCCTTGTATACAAACATAAGTAGCTTTTTCGTGGTGCTTAATTCCGAGCTCCCTTGCTCCACTTATCAGGATTTCTCTAAGGGGTTGGCACATAGGGTCAGCCATTGATACGTGGGCAACTTTTCCTTCATCGAAAAAAGTGGACTCTCGTCCTGAAGTCCTGTCTATAAACTGGTCTGTAAAAGCAAGGTCTCCAGGTTTATATTCTTCCTTTAAAGAGCCGACTGCCTGAGCCGCTATTATTCTTTGTACTCCAAGCTGTCTGAACCCGTCTATATTTGCACGATAGTTCACCTGATGGGGTGCAAGTGCGTGATCCTTTCCGTGTCTTGGAAGAAATGCAATCTGCTTCCCAAGGTATTCTCCAACAAGATAGCTATCAGCCGGACTTCCATACTTACCTTCTAAAGTAATTTCTTCTGAGTTTTTCAGAAACTCAGCGTCGTAGACTCCTGAGCCACCTATAACTCCAATATCAACTTGCCTTTCCATTGTTTTTCTATGCCTAATAAAAGTTATAAGCTTATCTTACAATTTTCCTATATGGATTTAAAGGACAAAATACGGAACATACAGGATTTCCCAAAAAAAGGAATAGTTTTCCGTGATATAACGACTTTAATACAGGATCCAGAGGTCTTCCAATATATTGTCGACAATTTCAAGAATGAATTTTCAAATTCCGAAATCGATGTAATTGTCGGAGTAGAATCTCGTGGTTTTATTTTCGGAGCAGCTCTTGCATATGCAATGGGCATTCCCTTTACAATGGTCAGAAAACCCGGAAAACTTCCAAGTAGTATTGTTTATGAGGAATACGAACTCGAGTACGGGACCGACAGGCTGGAAGTCCATGACGATGCGGTCAAGGAAGGGGACAAAGTCTTAATTGTAGATGACCTGTTAGCGACCGGAGGAACTTCTCGAGCAACTGCCAACTTAATAGAAAAAATAGGTGGGGAACTTGTAGCCTTCGCTTTTGTCATTGAGCTGTCATTTCTTAATGGACGAGAAAAGCTTAAAGACTACAAAATATACTCGCTTGTTGATTACAAATCAGACTAATGAGTAAAATAGCAGATGAAAAACTGGCGGCACAAGGTCGAAAGAAAATAGAGTGGGCAGAATCCAGAATGCCTGTTCTTATGAGCCTGCGCGAGAAATATGGAAAGACCAAGCCTCTGAAAGGTCAGAGAATAGCTGGCTGTCTCCATGTTACAAAGGAAACAGCTGTTCTCATAGAAACTTTGGTTGCAGCAGGGGCGGAAATCTCCTGGAGTGGTTGCAACCCCCTTTCAACACAGGACGATGTGGCAGCAGCTCTCGCCGAAGCGGGTACGGACATCTATGCCTGGCACGGACTTTCAAATGAGGAATTCTACTGGTGTATAGACCAAACTCTGAAGTTCAAACCGACACTTACTCTCGATGATGGGGCTGATTTAATTTTTACAATACACAATAAACACCCTGAACTTGCTAAAGAGGTTATTGGAGGAACAGAGGAAACAACGACTGGCGTTCACAGACTTCGCGCAATGGGGAATGAAGGAAAGCTTCTTTATCCTATAATAGCTGTCAATGATGCTGAAACAAAATGGGATTTCGACAATGTCTATGGAACAGGTCAGAGCACTCTCGATGGAATAATGAGGGCCACATCTGTCCTTTTCGCAGGAAAGACGGTTGTTGTCGCAGGATACGGACACTGTGGTAGAGGACTTGCTCTCCGGGCAAGCGGTCTTGGAGCAAATGTAATTGCAACTGAAGTTGACCCCGTTGCCGCGCTTAAGGCAACTCTAGAAGGTCACCGAGTTATGAAAATGGACGAGGCAGCAAAACTTGGAGATATATTCATAACAGCAACAGGAATGAAAGACGTAATTGTTAAGAGACATTTTGAAAGCATGAAGGACGGGGCAATAGTTTGCAACACCGGACACTATGACCTTGAAATAAATATTGGTGATTTGGAATCTATCAAAAAAGACAAACGAGAAATTCGCCCAAACAATGAAGAATATCTTTTGCAGAATGGACGAAGAATCTATCTTCTTGCGCAGGGACGTCTTGTTAATCTTGCTGCAGCAGAAGGTCATCCCTCTGAAGTTATGGATATGAGTTTTGCAAACCAGTTTATGTCAATGATGAGTCTTGTAGAGAATAAGGGAAGTCTTGAAAACAATGTTCATGACATAGATGCTGAGCAGGACCGGCAAATCGCTGAACTAAAACTTGAAACAATGGGGTTTTCTCTGGACAAACTCACAACAGAGCAGATAAAATACCTTACTGATTACGCCTCTGGCACATAATAAAAAATCTTTATAATTTTGACTTTAGGGGAGCCTTTATATACTTTAAATACTACTTAAAGCACTCCTGGGAGGGATTATTATGGCAAAAACCGCAAAAACCGCAAAAACCGCAAAAACTTCAAAAACTTCAAAAACTTCAAAAACTTCAAAAA
>CEPX01066305.1_pt1 | contig 97028 bp, 121 predicted proteins | sample 361361 | NCBI WGS metagenome assembly CEPX01 (sample SAMEA2619974, study PRJEB7988) | marine metagenome | biome: marine biome (ENVO:00000447); feature: mesopelagic zone (ENVO:00000213) & marine oxygen minimum zone (ENVO:01000065); material: "saline water (ENVO:00002010), including plankton...
AAAAGAGCAGAGGGTAAGAGTGTTGAAGAGATTAAAGAATTTGGTCTTAAAATTGGAGGATTGATATTATACGATTTAAGTAAATTAAAAGAAATGGAAGAAAAAGGCATCTCAAATATTAAAAAATTAGAAGCCAAAAGTATGATTGGTTTAGGAAAAACTAGTGATTATCTTAGTGAAGAATTTTTAGAATTTGTTCATAAAACTAAATTGTTAGAAAAAAGAACTGTTAATAGACTTAAAAAAAGTGGTGTTTCTTTTAAAGAAAGATTTGGTCAAACAAAAAGTAATATGGTTGAAGAATTAAAGAATACAATTGAGAAAATAAAAAAAGCTGAGAAGAAAGGAATTAAAATTCTCAAAGGTGAAGAAGAACATTTTGTTGTAAAATTAAAAGAATTGTTAAGTAAAATTAAAGAGATGGAACAAAAGGAAATAATCTTAATAGAAAAAAGAGAGCAAAGAATGAAAAAGAGTATTAAGAAAGCATTAGTTAAAATTAAACAAAAAGAACATGAAAAAATTAGAGAGATAAAATCAACTGAAAAGAAGATTTTTGAAGATATAAAAGATTTAATGAAGAGAAAAGAAGTTGAAGTGCCTGAACATTTAGAAGAGATCCAGATACCGAAGATTAGTAAAATAGGGGATAAAGAACAAATCCTTATTCCTTCAGAAATCATTGAAAAAGAAATTCCTGAAATTGATATCAATGTTATAGAAGAAATAATCCCAATTAAAAAAACTAAAGATTTTAGAGGTTTGGATAAAGAAGAAAAGAATTTATTCAATAAACTTAATAATCTGAATAAATTAGAAATGGGAGAAAGATATACTTATGATTTCAAACCTAGAAAAATTAAAACTAAGAAAAAGAAAGAATTTAATATTCAAACAAATTTTGAGAAAAGTCAAGCTTTCAAGAAATTAACTAAAGAGGAAGAGATGTTATATAAGAGATTAATGGGAGTTAATTAGGTTTTACTCTTCTTAAACTATAATTAATTGGATTTTTATGTTTATTACATATATTATCTGGACATTTTACACCTAAATCAGTGTAGTAAGATATGTTGCTACAATTTGGAGGAAGTATTTTCTGTTTTTGGTTTTTATGCCACATTAACTGAGATCTTACATAAGAATCTTTAAGTGGTTCGTAATTTTTCTTATTCCAGTCATTGATTCTTTTTTCCATATCTTCAAAAGACCAATTCATATTTTTTAAAAAATTTATTAAAACAAATAAAGCTCTTTTTCTACCATCTGTTTTTATTCCATCTAAAATTTTTTTAATACATGGAGGAAATAAATCTTCTTTGATTGCATTTGTGATGGTAATGAAATTTTTAGGTTTTGTAGTTATTTTTTTCTCTTCTTTTTTAAAAGAATCAAATGCTTGAATGATTAAATGAGAAGATTCATTTTCAATTGTTTTTTCAGGGTTTAAGAAAGTTAAATTAGTTTCAACATTATCAATTTTAGCATTACTTAATTTAAAATTATTTAATTGAGATAATTTTAAAGGGATACTTATTAAATTAGATTTTTCATTTAGAGAATATTGTGATCTATACATATGTCTATTTGATATTAAAACTTCATCTATGACCATTACAGAAAAAGGATTAAATTTTTTATTTTCTAATAATAAATTTTGATCTTTATTTAATGATTCTGAAATTTCTTTTAAAGTATTAATTTCTAAAATTTGATTAGCTAGTGGTTCTTTTATCATTTTTTTTAAATATGTTATGATTACTTTTATTCCATCAGGGAATAATAATTTTGTATCTATGTTATTAACTTTGCTTGGGAAGGAATTAAATGGAAGACCGATGTGAAAAGATCTGTTTCCAGAAAATTTCAATGAAATGTTTTCTATGTTATGAAATTTAATTGCATCTATGATTAAAGAAGATGCTAATTTAGAATATGCTAAAAAAGGACAATCAATATCAATTATCACATCAAATCCAGCTCTTAAGTTATCTAAATCTTTTTTCAACATTCCTGCTTGAAGATCTAATGGATTGTTCCAAGATTCTAAAGATAAATGAAAGGAGGTAGCTCCTTGTTTTGCTAATTCTCCTACATCATTTTCAAATTGTAAGATATCTGGACGTTTACCAAAAATTTTTCCATATTGAACTCCAACTTCTTTGTTAGTTGCAACTTTTACAATCTGTTTTTGGACATCTTTTCTAGAGTAATAATTAATAAGTTCATTCATTAGGCTTAGAAAATAATTGGTTTTTTAATGATTATTATTTTTGTTCTTGTAGTTCTTGATGAAGAGTTTGTAATGATGATGTTACATTTTCAAATTCCATCTCCATATTTTGCAATAATTTCTGAAGTTCTTGTATTTGTTCTGTAACTAATTTTTTAGAGTCAGAAGTTTTTTTCTTTACTAAGATATTTGAACCTACGTTCATTAAAACATCTTTTGAATCTTCTAAAGTAGCTTTTGTAAATATTCCTGATCCTAAAGAGATAAAAGTTTCTTTAGATTCTGTATTATCTAAGGAATTGAGACTTTCTTCTAGTTGTTTTAATTCTAATAGTTGATTTCCAAGATTATTCATAGATTCTTTTATTGTTTTTACTTCTTGGTTCAATTCTTGAAATTCCATATATTTCTTTTCTAATTCTTCTTTGCTTGCCATTTTAATTTATGTATCAATAAACTTTTAAAATTTTCCTTAAAAGAAAACTAAATAGGATTGCAGTAATAAAATATACACCAAACCATCCAAAACTAAAGATTAAATCTCCTAAAGGAGTGTAAGTTTCTCTTAACCAACTAAAGATAACTAAGATAGGTAATAAAGTAAAAATTAAAGGTTTGAATTGATGTTTCATCATTTCTATGAATCCTTTTTGAAATGATAATTTTTGTAGTTCCATCATTTTTTGAGGATTGTCTTTATTTTCTTTTATTTGTGCTTGAATTAATTTAAGTTCGTCTTTTAGATCTTTAATTTTTGTTTGATCTGTTAGATATTTATAAGCTAATGTAATTAACAATGTTAAAAGAAAAGAAATAGTTATTAATGCTATTAATGGATCATAAGCTATTAAAGATCCAAAGATTGAATTGAAAAAACTTTCTAATACCATTTTATTTACCCATCATCTTCCTTAACATTGGATGCATATCCATCATGTGTTGTTGTGCTATATCAGTGTATAGTCTGTATATAATCATTACTGCTAATAATATTCCTGTTCCTTGTGCTAATGCTCCTAATAAGTCAGCTGATGCTGCTAATAAACCTATCGTTGCACCCCCCATTACAGTTAAAGGCATTATATATCTTGATAAAATTTGTTCTATCACTCTAGGGTCTCTTCTAAAACCGGGAATTTGTAATCCTGAGGACATTATTTGTTTTGCTTGAGATGCCGCATCCATTCCAGATGTTTGAACCCAAAAAATTGAGAATACTATTGAACCTAATACAAAAAATGCAATATAAACTAAAGCTCTTGATATTAAAGGCATTGATAATCCTCCAGTTATTGCTGCTTGTACTAAATTAGGTGGGAATAACCATGAGACTAAACCTGTTACTGGTTGGTTTCCAGCAAATGTTCCAAGCCATGGAATACCTTTGCTTTCTAATAGTCTGGCCCATAGTTGTATATTGGCCATTAGGGCTGCTATTAATATAACTGGAATATTACTTGTATATAGGAAATTAAGTGGCCACCTTACACCATGTCCTCTAATTCTTCCAAAAGATAAAGGAATTTCTATTTTCATAGCTTGTCCATAAACAGCGAGTAAAAATATTAATATCGTGGCTAATATTGTTGATAATGCTAATATTGCTCCTATTGGATTACTTGATATTAATGATCTTATGAAAACCCATACTTGTCCAACTGGTGCTTCTGCTCCTCCAATAGCTAATAATCCACTAGCACTTAATGGAGAGAATGCTCTTGTAAAAATTTGTGAAGATACTCCTGCTGCAATAAATAAACTTACACCAGAACCAAATCCCCATTTACTTATAATCTCATCCATAAATAATATTAATAAACCTCCTACGATTAATTGAATAACTAAAATAAATTGCATTGTCCTATAAGCTGTGGGGGCTAATAATAAAGAAGGAGCTAATCCTCCTAAAAAAACAAATATGAATGCTTCAAATAAAATAAAAAATATAGCTAATACTTTTTGAACTCCTTGAAATGTTGTTCTTCCTTCTGGTGTTGTGGTATCAAATTTAATTATACCTGATCCATTTAATAATTGTAATACAATAGATGCTGTTACTATTGGACCTATACCTAAAGATATGATTGAACCAAAAGATGCTCCTAAAATAATAGATAGTTGTTCAAATTGTAATAATGCGTTTTGTCCTAAACCAAATAAAGGAACTATAGATAAAACAAAGAAAGCAATTAAGACTATTAAAGTCCATTTTAATTTTTCTTTGAATGATAATTTTTTTTGATCTGGACCTTTAACTTCAGGTAGGTATGCTAATAGGTTACGGAAAAAAGACATTTTATTCTTGTTTTATTATTACTTCTCCACCACTTTTTTGTATTTTTTCAATTGCTTTTTTTGAAGCGAAATCGACATTGATTTTTAATTTTCTATTGATGTTTCCTTTTCCTAATAATTTATCATATCCAAGTTCTTTAAGATTTATACTATCCTCTTTAAATTTATTTAAACCAAATACATTAATTGTTTTTAAGATTTTTTTATTTTTATGATGAAATCCTTGCTTTCCAAAATAAGAATTTCCAAAATGTTTTAAGATATATGTTTTCTTTTGATCTGCTCTTTTACCAGTACCGGCCATTCCAAAACCTCCACGATTACCTGAACCTCTCCATTTTTTCTTAGCACCGTGACTATGTGTTTTGGATCCTCTAAGTTTTGTGTTTTTTTTATTTTTGAATTTCATTTAAGCCATCCTTTGAATTAATTGATTGATTTCTTGTTTTCTATAGCCTAAAACTCCCCCTAAAGAATATGCTGTTTTGATTCCTTTTCTTTCAAAACCTTTTAATGGAGGAGTTAATTTGAAAAATTCCTTTACTCCAGGAATTTCTTTTAAATCTTTTTTACATTCAATAAATTCTTTTGAAAAAGTATCTAAATTTAAGTTTAATTTTTCTTTTATGTATTCTTCTGTTAATTTTTTATTTCCTAGAAGCTTTCCTCTCTTCTCTAATAATAATTTAAAGGTTTTATCATCAATATCTCCCCAAGTTACATAGTCTTTTATTTTTTTCAACATTCCAATATTTTGAGGAGTATTCTTTATAATGACACAATGATTTTTTTTGAATAACCTTAACATTCTCATAGTATCTTCTATTTCTTTCTTTATTTTTTGATTTCCTCTAATTCTTATTATTGCGATTCTAGCTTGCATTTTCTTTCCCTGAAATTATTCCTGAAGATTTAGTAAATTGTTCAGATACTTTTACCTTAGATAATTGTTTAAGTGCATCGAAACATGCTGTTATTAAGTTTAATGTTGATTTTGTTGGACCTTGTGTTTTTGAATAAACATCTTTTACTCCTGCAAATGTCAATAGTTTAGCACATTCTTTCTCTGTTACTAATCCTGTACCTCTTGGTGCAGACATTAATATAATTTTAGATGAGCCACATTTTCCTTGAATTTTAAATGGTACGGAGTTTGGTTCTCCTACCTCTGATTCCCAGGATCCAGCTCCTCTTTTTATTTTTATTAAATTAAGTTTTGCTTGTCTTGTTGCTTTTTCTCTTGCTGGAACTGTTTCTTTAGCTTTGCCTTTTCCTACTCCAACATATCCATCTTTATTACCGACAACGATAAGAGCTGAAAATCTTGGTTTGTTTCCTTCTTTTGTTTTTTTCTGTGTTTGACGCCAAATAGATTTTTTTCCTCCGCCAAATTTACCTTTACTCTGTCCCATAAATATTAAATCAGATTCTAAATTAGGTAATAATATATCAACGATTTCAGTTTCCATTATTCTAAATCCATTATCTAAGATATAATCTATCTCTTTTATATCTCCATCTTTTACTCTTTGACCTAATTCTGTTTTAGGTTTCCATTTTTCGAATGGAGATTCTTCTACTTTAACTTCTTCTTTTACTGTTTCTTCTACTACTTCTTTCACAGTTTCTTTAACTTCTTCTTTTATAGTTTCTTGAACTGGTTCTTCTTTGTTGATAATTGTTTTTTCTTCAGTCATTGTGACTCCATTATTTTTTTCTTAGTTTGTTCAAAGTTTTCAATTATATTTTCAGAGGTTATCCCTGTTTGTTTATATTTATTAAATTGGTGTTGTGATTTTTTTGAATCTGATTTCATAAATTCTGATATATGTTTACCTTTTATCCTATCTTCACTTGGAATTACTTCTTTAGAATGTGGAATTTCTAAACCAGAGTCTAATGCTCCTTTTAATGCTGCATATAATAATGATTTTTTAATTGGTGGATGTAAACCTAAATCTAAAATTGCTTTTTGTATATTGTTCTTATTTGCTTTTTTTCCTAATAATAATCCTGCTAAATAAGATGAAGGAATGTTTTTCTTTGCACCTTTCCATCCATATTTGGAAACTTCAGTAGTGTTAACTGAAGTGATAATCTTATCTGAATCAGGAGTGTAATCTACTAATTGTAAGATTACATTCTTTGAAGTTTTTCTAATTATCATTCTAGTAGTATGGGATTTTAACAATTCTAATCTTACATGATAGTTTGTTTTGCTTTCTCTCTTCCTTTTAAGATTCATTTTTCTTTAATCCTTCTAAGTATATTCTTATATGTCTTTTACTTCTAAACACATTTCCTCTTGCTTTAACATATAAATCTCGATATAATTTTTGATCTATGATTTTCTTATCTCTTAAAGCTTTGATAAATTCTCTTTGAGATCTTATCTGAATCATCCAAGCTTTTTTTCTTGGTAATCTTGCAGTTCTTTTACCTTTTTTTGAACCAGATCCTTTTCTTCTACCTTTCCTTTTTTGTTTTAAATCTTTTCTAAATCTTGATTTTGATTGTCCTACTTTTCTCTTTTTTTGAACTACATTATCTTTAATTAAATCTCTAACATCTGCTCTTGTTATCGCTTCTTTTATATCACTTAGTCTAGAGGGATCTATCCAAACACGGTATTTGCCTACTTTGAGTATTGCCGCTGCTAATCTTCTTTGGGTTGCTAATTTCATTATTCCTTAGGTGTTCTTTTCTCCAAAATTTTTCTTTTTGTTTCTGAATCTTTTTTATCTTTTTCTTCTGTTTTCTTTTCTTCAGTTACTTTAGTATCTTCTTCTTTTGAATCTTTAGTTTCTTTTGAATCTTTTTTATCTTTTTCTTCTGCTTTTTTAACTGCCTCTTCCTTAGATTCTTGCTTCTTTTTCTCTCTTTCTTTTGTTGTTTCTTTCTTTTTCTTCAATAATTCATCAATTTTCTTTAGAAATTGATCAATATCTTTTATATTAGAAACTTTTAAGTTAAGTTCTTTTATTTTATTCAAAATATCTAAACGCTTTTTTAATCCTACATTACTGGCTAAAACAATAATATTATTTTCTTTTACCTTATTTAGATCTTTTAGGTTATGTACTAAAATTTCTTTTAATCCATCTCTATTAAGACCTCTAACTTCTTTTGGAGAGGAATATCCTACTGAAGGAGCTTTTCTGTAACTTCTTAATTTTAATCTCATCTTAGAGTGGATTCCTTTTGAACGTCTCCAGTTTTGCTTTAATTTTTTTAGTTTATGAGCATCCTGTCTAAGAAAATTAGGTTTCTTTGATTTCAATCTTTTCCTTATTTCTAATAACTTTTTCATATTTCTTTAGTATTTTTTTTTGTTATGTAAATTCCATCTGAGAAGATTCTTCTATCTCTCTTTCTTACTTTACAAGCTAATTCTATGTTAGCAGCAGTTTGTCCTGCTAATTCTTTGTTAATACCTTTAACAGTTAAATCTCCACCATTAATTTCAACATTAACTCCTTCTAAGATTTTTGCTTTTCTTGGAATTTTTTCTCCTAGGAAATTTTTAATCATGATTAAATCTCTCTCTTTAGTTACAGTCATAGGAAAGTGACTAGAACATACTTTTAATGTATATTCAAATTCTTCTGTTGCTCCTTGAATCATATTTTTCATATGTGCTTTAAATGTTTTAATCATTTTATTTTCTCTTTTGGAAATTTTTTTTGAGTACAATGAAATTTTTTTATCTTGTTTTTCTATGTTAACATTAGGGTAAACAAATTTTCTTTCTATTTTTCCTTTATTGCCTTCTATTGAAACTAATCCTTCATTTACTTCGAAATTTATTCCTTCAGGAATTTCTATTTCTTCTCTTATTTCTGTTTTCTTTGTTAATTTCTCAGATTCCATTTTAGTATACGAAAGATATTAATCTTCCTCCTATTTTTTTTTCTTTTGCTTCAATATGAGTCATATTTCCTTTAGGTGTAGAAACAATGATGATTCCAAAATCTTTCGCTAATAAGAATCTTTTTTCATATTTCTCAAAATTATCTTTTTTTATGGAAAATCTTGGTTTAATAGCTCCAATGTTATTTATTTTACCTAAAAGATTTATTTTTATTAAATCTCCTTTACCATCTTTTATTTCTTCGTAATCTCCGATGTAATGTTTATCTTTCATTATATTTAAGATACTAATTAATAATTTTGACTTAGGTTTCACTATGCAAAATCTTTTCCCTGTTTTTTCAGCATTTTTGATTTTTGATAATGCTGCTGCAGTTGTATCGTTCATTGACATTTTCAATAATATTTCTTAAATCCTATTTTTTGTGCATTTAATCTGAAGCATCTTCTGCAAAGCATGATTTTGTAACTTGTGATCAATCCTCTGTTATTAGCACACAGTTTGCAACGTTCAAGACTTTTACCATGTTTTCTTTTTTTTGGAGCATTGTGTTTTATGAATTTCTTAAGTTTCTCTGGCTTGTTTTTCAATTGTTTAAACACTTTTTTATATGAACTGTAAGTCATTTTATCTCCACCTTGAATTCATTTTTTATATATTCAATAGCTTCTTCTTTTGTGATCGCATGTTTTGTTCCTATTTTTCTTTTTTTAATTCTACGTCTTTTAATTCTATATCCTGGACGTTCTAAGGTTACTGCTGTTTCTAATCCTATGATCCCAATACTTGCATCATATTTTGTGTCTGGAATATCTAAATATTCTGCTATTCCAAATGAAAAGTTCCCAGTATCATCAAATTTTCTTTGTGTTAATTGATTATCAACTGCTTTTAATAATCTTTTTAATACTCCAATTGCTTTTTGTCCTCTTAATGTTACTTTACATCCTAATTGTAATCCTGGTCTTACTCCCCATGTAGGAATTCTTTTTTGTGTAGTAGTTTGAACTGATTTAGCATTTGTGATATGATTAAGTAAAAGTTTAGCTTTCTCTAATCTATCTCCAGGCTCACCTGTTCCTATATTGAGAGTGATTTTCTCTATTTGAATTTGTTTCATTTTATTCATCTTTTAGAATGTTATCTCCTATAACAAAAGCATATTTTTTATTTGTTTCAAAACTGCCATCTTTTGTTTTTATTGTAATCATTGGTTTAGTTAATTTTTCATCTATTTTTTCTAATTTACCTATTGATCCTTTATATTTTCCTTCAGTTAAATAAATAACAGCATCTTTCTCAAATTTAAGATGTGATTTTATTTTCTTTTTGGTTAGATCTAATAAAAGAGAATCTCCTACTTTGTAGTTATCTTTATCAACTAAAATATTTTTACCATCATATAGATTCAATTGAACTTTTTTCTTTTTTAGAATTGTTTTACCTATAATTTTTGAAGGTTTTATGTTTGAATTTTCTTTATCTATTTTAATAAATGCAAATTTTCCTTTTTTATTTATAAAAATTCTATAAGATTCATTAGTTTTTGGAACATCAATGACATCCATTATTCCAACTGGGAATCTATGATCTTTTCTAAGGAATTTATCTATAAGAATATCTTTGTTGTTTAATATTTTTCTTACTTCCCTAGTTGTATTAGCATAATTAAATGAATCTTTTAATAAAATATTAAGTGGGATACAATTCTTTAAACTATGTGGTCCTGAGGAAGGTTTAACTATAAATTTTATATTTTTTCTCTTTATTGGCCATGATTTTGGCGCTATTAATCTGGATAAGTGTTGTGACATTTTATTTTGTGTTTAATTTCCTCCTCTTGTCTTGTAAGTTTAATTCTATTATTTGTAAATTTGAAGGGTGTATTGGATAGAAAGATTTTGTACCATCTTTTCTTATGTTTTCTATACCTTCAACATAAATTTTTGTTTGTTTTAAGTTAATGTTAGTTACATTTCCAGTTCTCTTTCTATATTGTCCTCTTAAAACTTTTACTTTATCTCCTGTTTTAATTGAAATGTTTCTTAATTTGTATTTTTCTCTTAATTCTTTTGATAAGTTTGCTGACAAAAATTTGTGTTTGATATGTAAAGGAGCATTGTAGCCATATCTATGTTGTTTACTTGGTTTTACACTACTTTTCCATGATTTGATCCAGTTTTTCATTTTACACCACAATACTTGCAACCTTTGATACTCCAGGCCATCTTTCTGTTGCTTCTTTTGCGATTGGCCCTTTAAATATAGTCCCTTTTGGATTTCCTTTATTGTCTTTTAAAACAACTAAAGCGTTATCTTCAAACTTTACTCTTTTTCCACTTGGTCTTCTATATTCTTGTTTTTGTCTTACTATGATACAAAGTACAACTTGTTTTCTCATATCTGGGCGACCTTTAACTACTGAACCCATTACTAAATCTCCTACACCTGCAGAAGCTCTTCTACGTTTTACTGATTTGTAACGCATTACAGTGAATATTCTAACTAATTTAGCTCCTGAATTGTCACAAGCTTCTACTCTTGCTCCAACTGGAATTCCTCTTGATACTTTAGCTTTTACTGCTTTCATCGTTCATTACCTCAACTATAACAAAATGTTTTGTTTTTGATATTGGTCTTGTTTCCATAATCTTTACTTGATCTCCAATTTCAACATTTAGTGAATCTGGTTTATGTGCTTTAACTCTTGTTCTTCTTTTTTCAAATCTTTCATATTTAGGAAGATAATATTGTCTTTGCCATTCTACTGTTACTGTTTTTTGAAGATTCATATTAATTATTGTACCTTCAAAAGTTCTTCCTCTTAATGAAATAGGTTTTCCTTTAACGATTATTGATTTTTTATCTTTCATATTTTTCTTACCTTTTTGATTCTATCTTCAGGACGATTAACTAATAATCTTCCGTCGATTTCTATGTTTTTATTTTTGAATTTCATTTTTAGTTTAACTTGTGATTTAATCAATTTTTTAATTCCTTTTTTTGTATCCAATGTAAGCATATTTCTTGTTTCATCTATGATTTTACCTTTGAGTCCTATCAATGATTTGTTTTTTGCTTCTGTTATCTCCATAGTTAATCCTATTAATTCGAATTTTACGATGTTCTTTAAATTCATTTTATTCTATTTTTATGGATTCTTCCGGAAATCCGAGTTTTACTAACTCTTGTTTTGCTCTTATCTTATGGTTGCCTTGTAATTCTATGATGTCATCTTTTAATGTTCCACCACATGCAAGTTTGGATTTTAGTTTCTTTGTTATATCTTTGATGTTAACGTCTTTTTTGTTTAATCCTTGCACCAAAGTTATTAATTTTCCAAACCTTCTCTTAACAATTTTTATTTTTATTTTTTGTTCTTCTTTTACTAAGGTTTCCCATACTCCAAGTTCCTTTGGAAGTCCAGTTATTGGATCTATTTCACTCATGCGTTTACAGTTTCCTCCCTTAAATTTTCATTGTTTAATTTTGTTAATAATTTTGCAATTGTTCTTTTTATCTCTTTGACTCTTCCTGGATTTTCTATGTTTGTTCCAGTAGATTTTTGAGTGTTTACTCTAATTAATTCTCTTTGTAACTCTTCTAGTTTTTTAACTAGTTGAGATTTATTTAGTTGCTTTAGTTCCTTCTTCTTTATTATTGCCATTTTCTTCTTTCTTCTTTTTTGTAATTTTTTTTGGTTTTGGTTTCTCTTCTTTTATTTCTTCCACTTTTATCTCTTCAATATTTTTGAAAACTATTTTATCTGGAAGTATTATATCTGAAGGCATTATACTTACTTTAATTCCTACAGATGCTCTTTTTAAGTGAGCAGTAGTTTGTGCATTTAACACTTTATGATCTGCAATATCTCCTGATTTTTTTAAATAACCAGCTGAAAATCTCCATGATTTTGATCTTGCTCCAGGAACCCCTGCACCACCAATTATTATTTCTGCCCCCATTGCTCCTGATTGCATTATTGTTGATAAAGTATTATATCCCGTAAACTTAAATCTTCTTGGACCATATCTTTCTAAAGTATAGGCTATTCTATCTGCAATAGAATGTGGATCTAAATTGATGTTATCTATTTCACCTATTTCTATTTGAGGATTTGACATATGAAATACTGTTTTTAATGCTGTAGTTAATTTTGTAATGTTCTCTCCTTTTCTTCCAACAATTAATCCTGGACGAGAAGTGTAAATAATTATTCTTTCTCCCAATGGTGTTCTTTTTATTTCTACCTTACTGTGACTAGCTCTACTTAATTGAGAAGTGATATAATCTTGTATCTGTTTCTCTTTAATTTTTTGGCTTAGGAATTTCCTTTCTATCATTTTTTTTCTCTTCTGTTTTTTTTACTTCTTGTTTTGGAGATTTTTCTTCTAAAACAACATCTAAATGTGTTCTTTTCATTTCTCTCCCCAAATGTCTTCCATGACGCGCAGGTCTTGAAGCTCGATTAGCTGAAATTGATTTTATTATTAATGAATTTGCATTTAATCCTTTACTTTGTGCATTTGCTTCTGCACTATCTAAGATTTTAATAAATTGTTTGCATGATTTTTGTGGATATCTTCCAGCCGCTATTTTTCCAGGACGATGTCCCATGTCTTTATTGAATCTCTTAAAGGGGATTGCTTGTTTTTCATCTATTACTTCTTGTAAAATTCTTTTTGAAGTTTGAAGAGTTTTCCCTCTAAGAAAATTACAGATCTCAATACTTTGTTTTGTTGAGATTGGTAAATCTCTACCTTTTGCTTTACTTATATTTTCCATTTTATTTAACTGATACTGCTGCACTGGATTTTGTTGCTCCTACTCCAGGTGCAGAGTGTGAAACTTGTTTTCTAGTCATAGCAAATTCTCCTAAAAAATGACCTATCATCTGAGGTAAAATTTGAACTGGAGTGAATTCTTTGCCATTGTGAATTTGAATTAATAAATCAACCATTTCAGGAATAACAATAAAATCCCTGCAATGTGTTTTAAGTGGTTTCTTCCTTTTTTCTAATTTAGCTTTTTTTATTTTATTTAGGAAAATTTTTTCTGGATCTGTTAATCCTCGTGTTAAAGATCTTCTTTGACGAGCTGGAAGTAATTTTACAAATTCCTTGAAATCCATTTCTTGTAACTCTTTCAATGTTTTTCCTCTGTAAGTAAAGTCTGCCATTTTATTTCTTCTTTCCTCCTCTTCCTGTCTTTCTAGCTCTTATTAATCCTACGTTTCTTCCCGGAGGAGCATTTCTAGGTGGAATCTTGTTTTTTCCAACATGTCTTCCTCTACCAGATCCAAATGGATGATCTACAGCATTCATAGCTACACCAGAAGTTCTTGGATATAATCTTCCTCTTGCTCTCATAGCATGATGTTTTTTCCCTGCTTTAAGGAACGGTTTATCAACTCTACCTGAACCTGCTACTACACCAATTGTTGCTTTACATTCAGGATTTAGTCTTTTTTCTTTTTTAGAATGGAATTTTACTACAACTCTATTATTTAATTTAGATAATAATCTTGCAAAAGATCCTGAAGTTCTACAATAAGAAGGTTTTCCTGGTTTTGATTCTATGTTATATATTATTGTACCTTCTGGAATTTTTTTAAGTGGTAATATTGAACCTATTTTGATAGGTGAATCTTCTCCAAAGAAAACTTCATCTCCAACTTTCACATTATTTGGAGCAGGGATTAAAGCTTTTTCTTTGTTTTCATAATCTATTTTTGCTAATGGTGCAGTATGTCCAGGACAATGAATTAGGTCTATAATTTTTCCTTTGATTAATTTAGTTCTTTCTTTATTCTCTATGTAATTTATTTTACCTTTGAAGTTATGGGAGCTAGCCCTATAGGTTATGGTTCCTCTTCCACGTCTTTGTGTTATTATTCTTTTTCCCATTTTATACCAATCCTAATTTAGTTGCAACATCTATTGCAGGTGTTTCTAGTGATAATCTTACATATGCTTTTTTCTTTCCAGCAGGTGTTGTTAATGTGTTAATTTTTATTACTTTAACTTCAAATATTTTTTCAATTGCTTCTTTTATTTCTTGTTTTTTGAATTTTCTATTTACTAAAAATACCAATTTATTCTCTGATTCCATTATTCTAACAGACTTTTCAGTTGCTAGTGGATTTTTTATTATTTTGAACGGGTCCATTTTTCTCCTTATCTAAAAATAATTTTTCTTTTTCTAATCTTTCTATTGATTTGTTAGTCCAAATTACTAATCTTCCTGCATCTGTTCCAGGAGCTAATAATTCAGTATTTAATTTATTAACTCTAACTATATCAAAACCTTGTAAATTTACAGAAGATTGTTCTAAATTACATTTATCTGCAACAACGATTAAAGGTCCTTTTTTAATTTTGTATTTTCTTCCTCTATTCTTTCCTTTTCCAGCTCTTACTTTCTTTTTTTCAATTCTTTTTAGTTCTTTTTCTAAACCTATTTTTTTAAGTATTAATAAAACATCTTTTGTTTTTTCTAAATTTGAGAATTTATCCTCGATGATTAAAGGAGTTAAATCATACAAATGTCCTCTTTTCTTAATTAATGCTTTATCTAATGTTGCAGTTATAGCAGATCTTATTGCTTTTCTTCTTTCTTTGATATTTAATTTTTTCTCCCAAATTTTTTCTGCTTTTGGAGGATGTGCTCTTCTTCCACCTATTGTTCCAGGCGCTAAAGCTCCTACCCAACCAAATTGTGTTCCCCTATGCCATATTGTTTTTCTAGGCATTCTAGAAACTCCTCGACCATAGGGTGTTTTATATTTTCTTCTTCTTCTAGATAGTTTAGCAGAATAATCTTTTCCTGCTCTAGTAGATGCTCCATATGGTTGTCGATTATTACTTTGTATTACTAAAACAGCTTTTTTAATTAAATCTGGACGATATTCTTCATTGAATTGTTTAGGTAGATCTATTGTTCCAGTTTTATTTCCTTCTAAATTTAAGATATCTACTTTCATTGTTTACTCTCCAAACTTATGTATCTTATATCTGGTTGTATGATCTTATCAGTTCTCATTGGTTCAGATAACATCACTAAACTTTTTCTAGGTCCTATGATAGATCCTTTAAGTAAAATATAATCATTTTTAACTAAACCATATTGTAAAAATCCACCTTTGGGATTTATTTCATCTGCTTTATTATCTATTTTTAATACCCATTTATTATATTCTGTTCTTTTATGATATCCCATCTTACCAGGCATTGGTGTTCTAAAAGAAACTCTTTTTGGAGTCCATGGTCCTAAAGAACCAATTCCTCTCTTTGTTTTTTCGGATTTATGATGTCTTATTGTTACACCAAATCTTTTTACTGTACCTTGAAAACCTTTTCCTTTTGTTATACCATGAATATCAATAAATTGTCCTTCTTTAAAAACATCTGAAATTTTAATTTCTTTTCCTAGTAAAGATTTAGCATATTCTAATTTTTTTTCTTTATCTCCGGAAATAACTAATTCAAATATTTCTGGTTTTTTCTTTCCAAATCCAACTAAGTATGGTTGAGTATGAACAACTAATTTTATATCATCAAATTCTTTTGGTTCATCTGATTTTTTAGGTGTTTTAATTTTTCTTGTTAATTCTTTTTTAAAATTTGAACAGAAAAGTTGAGAAATAGAGGTTAAAGAGTTTTTGGATTTTTGATAAAATCTTATGGAGAAGACGAATAAAGGTGGACATTCAAGAATTGTAACTGGTTGAGAAATAATCATGTTTTTTGTTGTTGATGTTGTGTTATCATGAACTTGGGTATGGGTCATTCCAACCTTATAACCAGCAAATCCTAGTAATTTTGTATCTTTTAAATTAATCCAGGACTTAATATTAGCATAACCTCGTTTGGCCCTTTTCCTTGGCCAAAACTGCAAACTTCCTTTCCTTGGTGATCTTTTTGTTGGCATTTTTTAGTCTAACTAACAGAATCAGTGGCTGGTGTTATACATTTTTATACATTTTCTTGATTTTTAATCAGTAAGGGTATTGATTTTGTAATTATCCTGTTTATAAAGTTTTTGTATGGATAAAATAATTGTTTTTTAGCTTTGGTTTCAATAGATATTCTCAAATTATAGTTAAAATGTATGGAAAAGTTTAAAAAAATCGTATTTTCTAATAATATAGTTAAAAATTAATTAAAATAACTATTTAGGGTTAAAATGGCTAAGAAAATACTACATTTAGCAGCTATGGAGTCTTTGTTAAAGAAGAAAGCTAATGCATCTAGAGTTAGTAATGATGCAAAAGAAGTTTTAAGAGATCTATTAGAAGATTACGCTGAAAAGATAGGGGAAAAAGCTGTTAAATTTGCAAATCATTCTGGAAGAAAAACAGTTAAATCGGCTGATATTAAATTAGCTGTAAAATAACTAAGATTTCATTTTTTTAATGACATCAATATCTTTTCCACATTTTTGACATTGAAATCTTAAAGCTTCAACAGATTTTTTCTTTTGGGTTTCTTCATTCAAAATTCTTATTTTTTTTCTTTTAAAAGGAACTTCAATAGCATCTTCATTACTACAATGAGGACAAGTATATTTGATATTAGCAGTTAATGTTTCTTCATATTCTTCTTTAGGAATTGTATGTTTGCATCCAGGACATTCATAATAATCTGCTCTTGTTTTTGGTTTTCCTGTTTTTGGATCTTTTGGTTTGCCCATTAATTCATCATTACAGTTAGGACATTTTTCTCTAAAAACCCAAACTTTTATTTTACCCTTCTCATTATCTCTTCTAGTAAAATATACACATTCTTCCATAGATTCTGGTTCTTTCATTTTAAATATTTAACAAACCAATTAACAGCATATTTTATTGTTAATGATAAAATTGCTTTTCCTTTAAATATATGATTTGCTCCTTTTACAATTCTTAAAAGTTTTGGTTCATTTGCATTTTTATATAGTTCTTTTTCTCTTTTTAATTCTATTACCTCATCTTTATCTCCGTGTAGAATTAGAAAAGGTATTCTTAATTTCTTTATGGTTTCTTTTGAATCATATTTTTCTGCATCTTCTATAAAAGAATAATTAATTTTTATTTTTCCATGTTTATTTAAAAAAGTCCCAAATTCTAAATAACCTTGTTCTTTCCATTTATCTAAATTATGAAGAGATGTTAGATTTATAGCAGGGGCCAATCCAATTAAACATTTTATTCTTTTATCTTTTGAAGCTATATTGATAGAAACTAGACCTCCTAAAGAATGTCCTATTACACCAATTTTATTTTTATCAACATAATCTAAAGTTTCTACATAATCTAAAATCGATTTTAAATCTTCAATTTCTTGAGTTATTGTTATGTTTTCCCAAGAACCTTCACTTTCTCCAGAATTGGTAAAATCACATCTTAAAGCTACAATATAATGTTCTTCTAATTCTTTAGATAAATTAACTAATAAAGTTTCTTCTTTAAATCCGGTAAATCCGTGACAAATAACAACACAAGGAATTTTATAATGTATATGTTCTTTTTTTGGAGTATGTAATATACCAACTATTTTTTTACCCTTTTTATTTTTGAAAGTTACTTTCTCTTCAGCCATCTTTTCTTATATCTGCTATTTTAAATGTAATGGCTTTTTCTAAATCTTTTGGATTTATTATTAAATCATAATATAAATCTCCTGAGCCAAAATGTAATTCATCTCTTTCTAATACTTTTTTATCAATGATTATTGGCATTTTAACTAGTAATGGACAAACTTCTCCTACTTTTAATCCTGTTGATTTTTCAACATTTTCATGAGTTGCAACATCTACTTTTTTGCCTATTGATTCTTTAACTTTTTTTGTATCTACTCTATCTTCTCCTTTTAAACATACAGCTAAATAGTTTTTATTTCTTGTCTTTAATATTATAGTTTTACATACATCTTCTTTAGTTACATTTTTATCTTTTAAATCATCAGATCTTATTAATTTTTTTTCATGTTTAATTAATTTGCATTTTATCTTGTGTTTTTTTAGAATCTGTTTTAGTTTTTCTATGTTGTTCATTCATTTTTGTAAGAGTTAAGATTTATAAATATTCATGAAAACTGATTCATAAAGCCTTATGGTGTAGTGGTTAAGCATCCAACCCTCTGGAGGTTGAGACCTAGGTTCGAATCCTAGTAAGGCTATTTTTAAAGAAAGTTTTATAAGACTTATAAAATGATATTTCCATAAGCTCCGATAGTGTAGTTCGGTTAATCATACGGCCCTCTCGAGTAAACTTTTAGAAAAAGTTTAATCAAAAACAGAGAAAGGCCGTGACCCGGGTTCGAATCCCGGTCGGAGCGTAGAATTATTATTCTATTTTTACTTGCTTTAAATCTGTTGGAGAGTATGATCTCCAAGACCTATATTTGCTTAAACAGTTGATTGTAATGTGTGAACTTAATAATTCCTCAACAATATCAATAAAATTTTCTTCTTCTTTATGAATTTCTTCTACAAATCTATTCCAGGTTGTTCCTAAAAATTGAGGAACTAATTTTCCTTGATATAATTCTTTATGTGTGGTTTCTATATCCTTAACATTTTTTCTAAATATTTTTTCAAAAGCAATTTCTTCATGGGTAGGAGGAATACTCTTCTTAGGGAATTTTATGTACTCTGATGAATCAATTTTATCTGGCTCATTGGTAGACATTAACTCCAAAGTATAGCTCTTCCATTCATTATCTGGAATTGGTCCATCTGTAAGTCTGTAGGTTAAATCACGATAACGAACAATCGAATCCATTATATCTTTAAATCTTCTTTCACCTATATCCTTTATCCTTAATTCTGTTAATTTAGAAAGTTTTTCTAATGTTATGCCTTCTTCTCCTCCAATATCAGCAGAACATAAAGCAGTATCTATAATCCTTTTATTTTTAGAAGAATGATATCTCCATCTAGAAAGTCTTGTAGTTCCTTGTCTCTTAGCTTTAGAATATCCCCAGAACATTAATCTTGATTAAACTATATTTTTTATAAATTTTATGTAGATTAAAGATATAGTATTAAGGAAACTAATAAAAACCAAAAGATTTCTTAAAGAGAATGGTAAAAACTAATTTTTATATTACTACGCCAATTTACTATATCAATGATGTAGCAACTATAGGACATGCTTATACAAACATAGCTGCAGATATAATTGCTAGATGGCATAGGTTAAAAAAAGAAAATGTTTTCTTTCTAACAGGTACAGATGAAAACTCACAGATTACTGTAAGGGCAGCTAAAAAAGAATTTGGAGAAAATGTAGATAGAAAAAAGATCAAAAAATATGCTGATGGGATGGCTACAAAATGGAAAGATACTTGGAAGAAATTAAACATTAGTAATGATGGATTTATTAGAACAACTGAATCAAAACATAAAAAAATTGTAAATGAATTTTTTATGAAGGTATATAAAAAAGGGGATATCTACAAAGGAGAGTATAAAGGACTTTATTGTGAAAATTGTGAATCTTTCTATACTGAAAAAGATTTAGTTAATAATTGTTGTCCTTTGCACAAAAAACCACCAAAGCAAATAAGTGAAGAAAATTATTTTTTTAAACTTTCAAAATATCAAAATAAAATATTAAAACATATAGAAAATGATCCTGATTTCATTCAGCCAAAATCTAGAAGAAATGAAGTTCTTAGTTTTTTGAAAGAAGAAGGAGCTAAAGATATAAGTATCTCTCGTCCAATAAAGGAATGGGGGATTCCATTACCAATAGATAATAAACACTTTTTTTGGGTTTGGTTTGATGCCTTACTTAATTATATTTCTGGAGCACCTAATTATTGGCCGGTATCATTACATTTACTAGCAAAAGATATTTTGAGGTTTCATTGCATTATTTGGATTGGTATGCTTCAAAGTGCAAATTATCCTTTGCCTAAGAAATTATTTATTCATGGTTTTCTCACAATTGATGGGCAAAAAATGTCCAAAAGTTTAGGAAATGCGATAAATCCAATACATTTAGCTGAGAAATATGGAAATGATCCATTAAGATATTTTTTAATTAGGGAAATTCCTTTTGGTCAAGATGGAGATTTTTCAGAAGTGGCATTAAAAAATAGATTAAATAATGAATTGGCAAATGAACTTGGAAACTTATTAAGTAGAGTTTTAACTTTAGCTGAGAAAAATTTTAAAGGTAGAATAAAAAAAGGAACATTGAATAAAAAATTAATAAATCAATTAGAATTAAAAAAAATAACAGATTATGTTGAAGATTATGAATTACATAATGCTTTATCTGAAATTTTTAGATTTATAGGTGAATGTAATAAACATGTTAATGAAGAAAAGCTTTGGGAGTTAAAAGATAAAAAGTTAGAATTAAATTTGTATAACTTATTAGAAAGTTTAAGAATTTTAAGTATTTTATTAAGTTCATTTATTCCAGAAACTTCTGAAAAAATAAATAAACAATTAGGAGTTAAATTGGGATTGTTAAAAGATTGTAAATTTGGATTAGTCAAAGAATATAAAGTTAAAAAAGAAGGGATATTGTTTAAGAAATTGAATTAAGTGCAATGTCTCTTTTTATCATATTCACATATAAATAGAAATTTTTGTATTGATTCTAATTTCTGAAACTCTTTTATTTTTTCTAAATATTTCTCTGCTTCTTTAGGAAAATATCTCATTGGGTTCATTATGATAAGTTTATTATGTAAAGGATAATTTACGTTAGATTGTTTTAACTTATGCGATTGGACAAAAGAATTATTATTTCCAAGAGTTAATAATATTAAAGTAAGTTCTCCAAAGAGTTTAGCTGGTCTTATCATTTATTTGCTAAGAGGAATAAATTTAAATAATTTACTAGTTGAATATGGGCCCGGTAAGATTTGAACTTACGACCTCTCGATTATCAGTCGAGTGCTCTAACCAGGCTAAGCCACGGGCCCAAACGCCTCAGGGAAGACTCGAACTTCCGACCTCATGGTATCTGTAATATTTAACAGCCATGCGCTCTACCTACTAAGCTACTGAGGCATAAGATTAAAAATCAGATATGAGATTTAAAAACATTTCTATAGGAATATATTGAATAAAATTCCGAAAATTATGACTAAAGGAACAGTTATTATGGGTAACCAAATTGCTGTTCTTTTTCCTATATTAGACCAAATCAAACCAATCTCAGTATAATCAGTTACAACTCCTGCCATTAAAAAAACAAAAGGATTTCCTAAAACACCTACTTTATTGAATATTTCAAAAGCTATTGGAGCAGATCCTTCTGAACATACCTCAATAATAGTTGCAAACAATAAAGTTAATAACAATCCAGAGATTGTTGGACCAAAATATTGCATAAAAATATGACTAGGTACATAAGCTCTAATTATTACTGCAACTAAAAATCCAATTAATATCCACCAAAGAACCATATTAGAAAGATTCACTATTCCTTTAGTAGTTCCAGATATACTTTCTTTTAAATTAAAATTTTTAATCTTAGTCCATTCATAATTTTGTTGAAACTTAATTTTTTTTGATTTTTCGATTAAATTAAACTTTTCTAAAATCATATAAACAAAACCAGTAAAAACTGCAATAAACATTGCCACTAAAATGAACCAAATAGCTTTTATTCCAAAAAAACTAAATAATAAGATTGTTACTGGGAGATTTGCCCAAGGTGAAGCCAGTAAAAAAGTAATAACTGCAGGTATACTCGCTCCTTTTTTATACAATTGCATGGAAATAGCTAAGATTCCATGAGAACATGCAGATATTAAAAATCCTGCAAAAACTGCATAGACTATTGAAATTTTTCTTTTTTGTCCTAGATATTTAAAAATAAAATCTTTTGGAACAAAATAATCAATTAGCCCTCCAATGAATAATCCCAATAAGATAGCCCACCATATTAGTTGGAAGTAAGAAATAAAACTTTCATTTAAAGGTTTTAAAAAAGAAAAAAATGAAATTAAAAATATGAAAATAAATATTAATCCAATTACTTTAAGCTTTTTTCCAATTCTTATTTTCTCTGTTTCGCAATGATGACAAGAATCTTCTTTTTTTATTTTTTAATTTAAGAGAATTAAATATATAAATTCTTCTTATAAGAAAATCTTTAAAAATCATTAAAATACTTTAATAAAAGAGGTGATTTCATTATGGTTAAAAAAGTAGTTAAGAGTACTAATTTAAGTTGTGATTATTGTGGTAAAGGTGGTTGTGGTTGTACTGGTGGATATAAAGCAATTATGTTCATTAAAGGTATTGTCTTTTTAGCTGTTGGTTATTTATTATGGAATGGACAACTCATTTTAGAACAAGCGATCGGAATATTAATAATAATCTGGGGTTTAAAGAAATTATTGTTAAGTCTTGTAAGCAAAAAAGCTTACAAAATTTAATTTTTAAATTTTTCAGATTTATTTAATTCTTTTCCATTTAATATGTCATCAACCATTTCTAGTTCTTCATAAATTCCATCTATTAATTCAAAATTTTTAGCTTCTTCTAATGTTACCCATTTAAAATCTACTGCTTCTTTATTTATTTTAATTTCTTCAGAAGCATAATTACAATAGTAACTTAATATTAAAACAGGGATATCATCTGGACGAATAAAAGTTAAATCTATTAAGTATTTTATATCTTTTACCTCTAAATTAGTTTCTTCTCTTACTTCTCTTTTAATTAAATCTTCCATAACACAGTACCAATTTTTATCTCCTTCTTTTGTAAATGGTTTGGATTCATAATCATCTCTTTCTAATTTTCCTCCAGGAACAGTCCATTTTCCTGGATATGCTTTTTCTTTTTCAGATCTTTTAAGAATTAAAAATTTATTATCTTTTACAATAATAACAGTTGCAGCAACATAATGTATTTTCTTATCCATAATTTTATTTTAATATTATCTTAAATAAAGATTTATACTTTCTTTTATATATTACTTGTTTAAAAAATCTATTGCTAATGCTGCAGTCCATGAAAAATTATTTGTTCCTAAACCTTTTCCAGATGAAGGATGATAATATTCATAAAATCCATGTTCTGAAATTAAATCAAGGATTGATTTTTTTATTATATCTGCTTCATCATTAAATCCATATGATTTTAATCCTTTATAGATTAACCAATTTAAATTAATCCAGATTGGACCTCTCCAATAATTTAAAGGATCATATTCTTTATCTTTTATAGAAACAGAAGTAACCATTTTATGTTCTTTATTTTCTTTAGAATAATGACTTCTTTTCATAAAAGCAATTGCTTTTTTAGCATTTTTTTCATCTAAGAGATGTGTGTATAAACCAAATAAAACAGCAGCTGTTCTTTTGATTATTTTTCTTTTTGTAATTAAATCATAATCATAAATTAAATATGTACTTTTATTATTAAGTGAAAAATAGTTTGAATAGTTTTCTTTAGTTCTTTTTATCCATAATTCAATTTCTCTTGTATCTTCTTCTATTATTTTTGCTATTTCAAGTAATTTGTTATTAGCTACATATAAAATAGAACTGAAGATAGAATCTTTTACTTTAAATGGTGTTTTTTTGTATATTTCTTCTTCATTATATTTATTTTCTTTTATGAGTTCTATTAGATAGATAAATTTATCATATAATTCTGCAGAAGGTCTTTCAGAAGAATGAATTTTTTTAATATCTGTTCTATCATATTTAGGAAGATTTTTTGGTTTGATTTTTTTTAATAATTTATCCCACCTTATTGAGTTATCTAATCCTGATTCCCATGGATGGAATATTGTTATCAAACCAGATTTTTCTGGATCTCTTTTTGTTAATAGATAATTATGAAATGTTAATATTTTTGGATAGATTTTTTTTAGAAAATCTTTTGCTTCTTCTTTATTCTTAGCGTTGTTATAGATTTCAAGAGCAGCTATAGCATGGACTGGTGGTTGAGTTATTCCTGAAGTTTTTATTTTTGGAGAGTTTTCTGAAATTTCTGTTTTCCAATATTCTGGGCCTGGGAAATAATCACTTTCTGCTCTAAATATAATATGTGGAAGCATGCCATTTTTCCATTGTCCTTCAAACATCGCTAAAAGTTCTTTTTGTGCTTTTTCTTGATTTATGTGTGAATTTCCTATAGCAATAAATGCTGAATCCCAATTCCATTGATGTGTATAGAATGTTGAAGAAGGAGCAGTATATTCAGACCTCCAGTTTTGTTCTAAGACCTTAGTCGCTTTATAGAGAAGTTGCTTCTCTGGTTCAGTCATCTTTTTCATTTAGTGTTAAAGTAAATAAAGACTTCTAAATTTCTTTATATGTAATAGTTTATGATTATTCTTCTTTTTCAAATAAAGAATTAAATTTTGTTAAGAATTTATCTGTGATTTCTTTATCGTGAATTATGATTATATTCTCATCATTTTTTTCATTTCCAGATTTAGTTGGATTATAGCTTCCAAAAACAACAGTATCGTCTATGATGAAAACTTTATGATGTAATAATTCTCCTTCATAATATTTTACATCTAATCCTGCTTTTTGCATTTTATCGTATTCTGCGTATTGTGGGTTTTGGAATTTCTCAAATAATCCTTTAACTTCTACTGTTTGAGATTTTTCTATTATTAAATCTCCTAATGGATCTGAAGTAAATGAGAAAGTCATAAAATAAATTCTATTTTTAGAATCTTGTATTAAATTTAAAACTTTCTCTTCACAGTTATCTTCTGGACAAAAATAGTTTTCCATTACAAAACCATTAAAATTTATTTTTGGATATTTTACGTTTTCTCCTTTTCCAAAATTTAAATTCCATAATTCATTAAATTCTAATTGATAATTTTCTGCTATTAAATTAGATGTGATTACTGCTAAATTATTTTCATTTTTTTCCAAACCATTTTTTGTTGGATTTAAACTTCCAGTAAATACAATGTTTTCATTTCCTTGGTTTAAGATACAAAATTTGTTATGCATTAATTGTTTTTTATCATCGTACTTAACAAAATCTAATTTATTAAGATCAAATCTGTTGGAATTATCTGAAACTAATCTTACATCAATATCATTACTTTTTTGTTCTAATGATTCTATTATTCTATCAGAATCTAAATCATAAAATGCACAATTGATGTTATCAGAATTACTAATTAATTCAACTAGTATGTTTTCACAATTGTCTTCTGGACAAAAATAAATATCAATTTCACCGTTTTCAGTAGGAGGAATATATTGTGGTGCTAATCCAGTATATCTTAAACCAAAAAATCCTCCAATGGCAATTAAGAAAAGTATAAATAATGTCAATAAGATTTTATGTTTCATAGTTAATCTATGAATTCCTTCTTTTTTATTTTTTCTGGTAAATATTTTTCAGAGATAAAACTAATTCCTTTAGAAGATAATGCTTGTATTTCTGCTTTTGCATCAAATTGTTTCATCATTTTAAGTTGTCTTTGCCATTCTTGATTATCCTTAAACCATTCATATTCTGAAACTTGTTTTATTCTTTTAATATCTTGTTCATTTAATTTAATTAAATGTTTCTTAAGATCATATTTTTCTATATCATCTGCTGTTATGCCTAAAAATTTTATTCCAGGAATAGATAATCTTTCAGAAGCATGAGCTAATGCAATAGAGCCATATTTTATTACAGAATAAATATAAAATCCCCATGCATCAAAATCAGTTAATACATAAATAGGTAGTTTTTTTTCTTCATATAATCTTTGTAATAATCTTCTTATTCCTCTAGTGGTTTGACCTTGAGAGGTAACTAAAACACAATTATTCTTTTTCCAGAATTTATCTTCATTTAATCTTTCGAAAATAGCAGCTTTTTCCATATATAGAACATATTTTGCATTTACTTTTTTAAATGATAATTCATCTGTAATTGAAGGAATAGAATAACCTCCTTTTCCAAGTTTAGAACAATCAATTGTATCTCCAGTATCTTTTAGGATTACATTTCCAACCATGGAACCCATTTTATTAGCTGAAACATGTAATTGTTCTCTTGATAATCCAGTTATTACTTCTAAATCTTCTATTGCTTTATCACTTTCAACTTGTTCATCAACTATATTTATCTTAGTTCCCTTTATAGTTCTTTTAGTCATATAAAAGACTCCTCTAAGATGTTCGTGTTTTCCAGATTTCAATAATTCTTTTTTAATGATGCTAGCAACTTCAATAGTTTGTAAGAATTTTTTCGCATGTGCTAGATTAAAAAAAGTTCTTGTACCTTCTTTTTTTCCTAATTTTAATGTTCTAGATTTTTTATCATAGACTATATTACTTAAGTTTCTTAAAGGAAAACTTATTTCAGGATTTTTACTTTTCTTAGTTTGATCTACTATTTTTTTACCTAATTTTTTTAATACTTTTTTTGTATCTGTTTTTTCTTTTGCCATTTATTCTCCTTGGAGTTCTTTAAGTAAATCTTTCATTCCTTTTTTTAGTGTTTTTTGTAAGTTTTTTTCAATAACTGTTTTTTTCTCATCACTTAAATCACTTAGTGATGATGCTAACTCTGGAATGTATTTTTCAAATAAGTTTATTCTTTCTTTTTGTTCTCTTGCTTTAACTGTTTTTCTTATGTAAGAAGATAATTTTCTACCACAATCTTGTAGAGCTAATTTCATTTCTTTTATAATTTCAGGATAATGTGCTATAGCTTCTTTAGATTCTGAAGTAAATGGAACCCAAGCAGAAGCCATATGTATTAATATCACAACTGGACCAGAAGGTAAAGAACTTCTACTTTGTCCTAAATGATAATTTTTCCATGATGTTTGAATTATTGATCTTGTTGATGCACATGCACTTTGTTGATATAATAAAGGAACTTTATTAGCAAATCTTAGAACCCTAACTAAATCATCTTTTGAAAGATCTCCACCATATGCTATTGCAACTTCTATAAGGAACGGATTTCCCCTATAAACAGCCGGTGATCTTGTTATTGAAGTATAAAATTCAGCATTTAATTCTTTTTGAAGTCCTTTTGATAATAAATCTTCTCCAATTGGAGATAAACAATTAGTTGGAGGGGCCATTATCTTTGTTTCTCTTATAATTTTGATTAATTTATCAACCTCATCTCTTGATAATTTACTTGGATGTTGTTTTTCAGAAATTTCTGCTTTTTCTAGTATTTGTTTTGCTAATTGTGGACTTACTCTTGAAAACTCCTTAGTTAAAAAAGAAGTCATATCTTTAGCTTTTGTATCTTTAGCCATGTTGATTAATATTCCTAATTCTACACCATATGGATGTGGTCTAATCTCTTTTGGTTCTATTGGAAGTTCATTTGTGGCTCTAGGAAACTTTATTATTTGTTTATCTGGTGTATGGTATGTTAAACTTAAATGTGGATTGATTATCGCTGTTTGTTTTAAATATTCATCAACACTTTGTTTTCCTTTTTGATATAATCCTTCTAATTCAATTTCTACTTTAGTACCATGATCTTTTTTCCATTCAATTTCTTTATCTGTTATTGTTTCTGGTTCATTTTTTTTAGTATCTATATGTAATTCGTAGTAGTGTGCTGGTTTTTTAGGTGAAATTTTTGAAGTTATTTTAGTCGGTTTTCCTGTTGTTAATTGAGCATACATGGAAGAAGCACTTATTCCTATACCTTGTTGTCCTCTACTTTGTCTTAATCTATGAAATTTTGATCCATAAAGTAATTTAGCAAAAATATTTGGAATTTGCTCTTTTACAATTCCTGGACCGTTATCTTCAACTGAAATTAAAAATCTATTATCTTTAGTTGGTTCTAATTTAACTATTAAATCTGGAAGAACTCCTATTTCTTCACAGGCATCTAAGGAATTATCGACTGCTTCTTTGATTGTTGTTAATAACGCTTTTCTTGGACTATCGAAACCTAGTAAGTGTCTATTCTTTGTGAAGAATTCTGAAATTGAAATTTCTCTTTGTAATTTTGCTAATTCTACTGCTTTTATTTTTTCAGCCATTTTTTACAAAATATAATTATTGATTAATAAAGCTTTGTTTTATTGATTAAATAGAAAATCTCATTTTCTACTTCAAAAGTTTCATAATCTTCTATTAATTTGTTAAACCATGCTAATCTTTTTTTATCTAATTTTTTACCAGAAATTGTTTTTTTTGGAAAAGAGACAACAATAAGTTTAGCATTTATTTTATTTAAAATTTCTTTTGTTATATCTTTTTTTATGGTTTCTAAAGAATCTAGTGTTTTAAAGATAAAACAAATGTCAACTTTTGGTAGGGTTTTTATGTTTAACAGGTTTAAGATTATTGCATTTCCATTAAGATTAAATTTCTTCATAATTTTAAAATATTTATTAAGGAATTCAACATCTTTGTTTGTTAATTCTGTTGCTATATAATCTACTTTATTAAGATTCATCCAAGGATAAGATAATGGATTTAAACCAGATGAGAGATCTAAGATGCTTTTTGGTTTAATTGAAAATATTTTGTTATAGATAATATTATAATAAGATAATCTTTCTTTTGTTGATAAATGTGTTTTTAATAATTCTTCATGTAAATTTAAAATTTTAGGATTTAATTTATCTGTATTTTTTATTTCAATTTCTAAATTTTTAAGTAATTTTTGTCTATTTGAATTTAAATTAAAAATCCCATAGATATTATGTAAAATTTTTCTGACTTCTTTTATTACTAATTTAAAATCTTTGGATTTTTCTAATTTTTCATGAACTTTTAATTTGTATGTTAAGTTTGGTTTATCTTTTAGATATTCTAAGATTAAATTTTCAATAAAATTATTATCAATATTAGAAAATTCTTTTTTACTTTTTATTTTATCAATTAATTGTTTAATCATGTAACGATTATTCTTTTTCTTTCATGGATTCTTCTATAAACATTTCCATGAGGTGCCCCTTGTAGTAATTCTTCTAAGGCGTGTTTTGCATTTGTTGTATCTTCTATTAATCCTATGATACTTATTGTTTTTCCATAGATCGAAATATGAGTATTTGTCATTTGTTCAATATTTTCTCTTGCTTTTCCTTGGTTACCTATACATCTACTTTTTAGTCTTAGTAATTTTTTCTTTGAGTTTCCTGCAAACTCTTTCATATCTAATATTTCTAAAGAACAATTTTCATTTAATAATAATTCAGCTACTCCTGGACTAAAACCACGAGCAATTGCTTTGATAATTGGTACTAGATTATAAAGATCCATACTATCTAAAGATTCTAAAGTTACAATTCCTTCTTTTGAGTCTATTACTATTTTAGTATTTGTTAATTTGCTTAATCTACTTTTAAATTTTCCAGATGTTCCTATCAAAACTGCTATTCTATCTTTTGGTATTTTTATTTCTTCTTGGTACATTTTAGAATTCTTCTAAGTTTTCTAAACCTTTTAAATAACCTTTTTTCTTTAACCATTCTACTTGATTTGGTCTGTATTTATAGATTACATTTCCTTTTGTATCACCTTCATATTCCCAAGGTTCTACTAAAACAATGTTATTTTCTGTTAACCATAATCTCCTTTTAAGTTTTCCAGGAACTCTACAAATTCTTGTTTTTCCATCTAGACATGCAACTCTCATTCTAGATGAACCTAGTCTTTGTTGTAAGATTCCTATTGTTTCATTACCTTTTGGAGTTCTTACTCTTAACAATTCTTCATTTTCTTGTGGTCCTTTTTTTGGTTTTGCCATAATTTTATTTAGAAAAAACTAGTTTTTAAAACTATTGATTGTTTAATCTAAAGCATACAGTTACTCTATAAACTGCTTTACTAGTTACTCTATCTCTTGAAAATAATTTTCTAGAAAGCGTTATTGTTCCCTTAAATTTTTTTTTTAATTTTTTTCCTATAGACATCGCATAAGATTTATCATTTATGTAAATATCAATTCCAGTTTTTTGAAGAACTTCTTTATTGATTAAACAATTTTTTCTATGTTGAATTAAATCAAGAACAAAGTCATAAGTTTCTTTGTTTTTAGGTCTAAGTTGGATGATAGCTTGAAAATTTCTCTCATGTGTATAAATATCAGACAAGTTGCGCATGTGGAATACCTTTTATTTTAATTATATGATCTTTTGAAATAATTTTATTTTTTATTGCTAAGTTTATAGATTTTTTTCCGACGATATTTAAGATATCTGCTTTTTTCATAATTTCTAAAGTTTCTTCATCAGTTTTCTTTTCTCCTTTATAGAAAGATTCTTTTACATCTAACATTAATCTCCCTTCTTCAAATTTTTTTCCTAAAAGATCTTCATCACAGATTGCTATAATTTCTTGATCTTTAGTTCGATGTATTTTTACATACATTTATTTTTCCCAAATTTTAGTTATTTTCTTTAAAAAAATAAATTTCTTTTTTCTTACTTCTTTTACTGTTGTCATATTTTACTCTTTATTGGATGTTGTGCTCCACAAACCATGCATTTTATTATTAAAGTTCTTCCTTCTTTTGTTAATTTTGTATCTGGTTTTCCACATTCTGTACATAATACCATTTCTTTTGTAAATTGTTCTATTTTTGAATTTATTAGGTTAGAACTCATTTTTCTACCTAAAATTAATCTTGGACCTTCTATTTGAGCAGGAGAAGCTAATTCCCTTTGTAGATATTTTAATAATAATTGTGGATCTCTAGCTAAAGTGTCAGAGATTTCTTTGAAATTATTAACTATTGTTTTATTTCCTTGTATATGTCCTTTAGCTTTAGGAATTTCAAATCTTTCTTTTGTAGTTACCTTTTTAGGTAGATTCTTTACTGCTCTATCCAATAAATTATCATAATTTTGAGTTGCCATAGAAAATTAATAAAAATTGGGTTTAAAAACTTTACTCAAGTAATTTCAAATATTGTGGTTTTGGTTGGTAGATTTCTCCTTGTTTTAACAGCTCATCTAAAATTTCTTCTGCTTCTTTACCTAATCCAGATTTTTCAATGATCTCTTTCATATTTGCTCCTTGATCTATATCTAAAGATTTAATTAAATCTAAAATTTTTTGAGTTGAGGGATGATTTTCTTTTTTTTCTAATTTTTGTTCAAATCCATTATTTACGTTATCTGTTGTTTCTAAGATTAAAGGTTTCCCAAATTCTTTCAATAATTCAATTTTTCTTAGTAATTCTAAATTTGGATTAGTTAGTGTTTTAACAACCTCTGGAACAACATAAAGTTCATCATTATAACTTCTTACTTTTCCAATAACTAAAATTAAATCTCCTTGTTGTAAATTAGATAATAATTGCATATCTTCTTTCCATGCTTTTAATCTTATTGAAGAACTTGAATCATCTAAAGTTATTGCAATATGATTATTATCTGGGCTTTCATATTTAAAAACTACATTTCCAATTAAATTTACTCTAGAAATTTTAAGATCATTTATTTCAACATAATCTGATTGAAATTCTCCTTCTTGTTTAATATAGTTTCCTTTTAATAAATTAGAAATCCAAGTTCTATATGCGATATTTCTTTTTTGATATGTTTGTTGCATTTTTATACTTTTGATATTTTTCCACGGTTAGGTTCAAATATTTCCCCTTCTCTTTTTAATTTTTCAATAGCTTCTTCTGCTTGATCTTCTTTTAATCCTTTTGAAACAGCTTCTGCTATAATTTCATTTACTGGAATGGAATCATTGTATTTATTTCCTAAGTCAGAGATGATTTCTTTCACAATAATTAATTTAGATCTTTGAGAGGATGTAATCCCTGTTGTTATCCTGTCAATATCTATTTGTCCTGTTTCATGATCAAATCCGACCATCATTAAACAATATTTCAATAACTCTATTGCTTTTTTTGCATCTTCTCTTTTTACTTCATCAGCTAATCTTACTCTAGCAGATCCTTCAGCTAATCTTACTAACGCTTCTAATTGTCTAGCTGAGATTGGAATTGGTTTTAGAACTTCATCTCCTGTTTGTCCAGTAGATCTTAGGTTAACATAAAAAGATTTTATTTCGTCAATTGCCTCTTGAGTTAATTTTGGAAATATTTTTTGTTTTACATAAGCTATGTATTTTTTTAATGTTGTTGTTGAAATTGGTGGTTTTACAATATCTGTTTTTTTCTGAATTTCTAAAATATGTTTAGCTATTTTTTCATCTAATTTTTTATTAGGAATATCTCTTACTGGAAAGATTAAATCAAATCTATTAATTAAAGTAGATGGGAGATCTATTTGAGTAGCTATTGGTTGATAAGGATCAAATCTTCCTAATTTTGGATTTGCAGCTGCTAACACAGTTGTTTCAGCTTTCAAAGTAGCTTGGATATTAGCTTTTGAAATACTAACTTGTTGTTGCTCCATAGCTTCATGTAAAGCAGATGTATCTTCTTGGGTCATTTTATCTAATTCATCTAATAATAAAATCCCTTTATTTGCTAAAACAATAGCTCCTGCTTCTAATGCCCATCCTCTTAAAAATTCATCTTTTACAACTGATGCTGTTATTCCTGCTCCTGTTGTTGATCTTCCAGCAACATATCTTGCTTTTGGCGCAGCTTTAGAAATAAATGTTAATAAAGTAGATTTAGAGGCTCCTGGATCTCCTACCAATAAAATATGTATATCTCCTCTTATTATTGTACCATCTTCTTTTAATTTTCTAACTCCCCCCATTGATTGTAAAACAACTGCTTCTTTGATTTTTTCATGTCCATAAATGGATGGAGCCATACTTTTTATTAACTTTTCATAGATTTGTGGATCCTTACTTAAGTTTATTATTTCTTGTTCATCTTCTTTGTTAATTTCAATATCTTCAAATGTTTGTTCTAAAGGATCAATATAATTAGCTTCGGCAATTAAATCATATCTTATTGATTGTACTCCTGTTTTTAGTAAAATTGGAATTTCTTTTAGTATTCCAGAGATTTTTATTTTACTTCCAGGAGTAGTTTTTTTCTCCATTATTGGTTCTACTAAATCTTCTTTTAAGAAAACAGATAATCTCTTAGGTTGTTCTCCTCCTACTAAAGATTCTGGAGCTTCTTCTATGATTAATCTTTGAGCATCTACTAAATCTTTATTTAATAATCTGAATTTTCCTCTTCTTCCACAACTACATCTTGTTGGTTCTTTAAATTGAGTATCTATTTGCAATATTGAAATGATATTCCCACAACTCGGGCATTCAAATCTTGCATTTATTACTTGAGGTCGAATATCAGAAGATTGTCTTACTATTCCAACTAAAGACACAAAGTTAGATAAATGCTCTGATCTAATGTCTCTTAATCTTAAATCTTGTGTTTTTGGTAAATCTCTAAATCTAATTCTAAAGTTTTTTTTAGAAATGTTTAAGTTTTCTAAGGATAATTCTGCAGATCTTATTGTGTCTTCAGGATTATCTAATAGATCTTCAGATAATTCTGGATCAAATTTAGCTACTTCATTAAAATCAATTGTTAGGGATTTTTTACCTTTATTTATTAATTCATGTAGTTTTTTCTCATAATTTATTTGAATAAATTCAGAAAATTTTTCTATTTGTTGTTGTGCCTCCATTTAACACATAAGACATTAGGAATTATAAATGTTTATATGGAACATAAATAGTGTTACTTTTTAATAACTTTCTTCAAATGCACAACTAATTGATCTACTGCTTCACGTAGTTTTTTCTCTGATTTAGTTCCAGTACATACAATCTTTCCATTACTAAATAATAAGAAAGTAGCCCTTGTACCTGTTAATTTAAACACTAATCCAGGAAATTGTTCTGGTTCATATTCTGTGTTTTCTAAGTCAATAGCTAAAGCATTTAAATTTAAATCCATGCCTATGGAGCCAGATGCTACCATATTTTGGACTTTTATAGATTTTAACACATTATCTGTTTTTATTCTCAATTTTATTTTCTCTATGTTTTTTACAATCGCTCTTACAGATTCTTTAACTTTTGTCATTGATTTAGCTCCTGTACATACAACTCTTCCTGAGCTAAAAATTAAAGCAGAAGTTTTAGGTTCTTTTATTCTCATAACTAATCCAGGGAATTGTTCAGGATTGTATTCTGTGTTTGGTAAAGTTTCAGCTAATCTGATTAAAGGAATATCTTGTTCTAAATAGGCTGTAGCTACAATATTTTGGAGTTTTATTTCTACTTTAGATTTTTTTGAAGATTTAGAAGTAGTTTTTTTAGGTGCTTTTTTTACTGTTTTTGATTTAGCTATTTTTACCACTCTCCATTAGGTCTTATTTATAAATAGAATGAAAAAGTATTTAAAGCTATTTAAAAAGGCAAGTTTTAAGTTAAATTAAAATTTATTAAAAATTCTTGTTCTTTTATTTTTTCTAATGATGAGTAAATTGCTTTTGTATCTGTGTAATCTAATGAAGATGCTCCAACTTTTTCCATTATTTCTTTTTCAAATTTGCTTATTCCATATTTGGAGCTAATATGCAAAACAATGGAATCTTGTTTTTTTAATCCTGCTTTTTTTCTCATATTTTGGATTCTTCTTATTAATTCTCTAACATAACCTTCTTTTTCTAATTCTGGTGTAGTTTCTATGTTTAAGATGATTTTACCATATTTAAAATTCTCATCAGCTTCTTCATTATTTGCTAATCTTTGTAATTTTAATTCTTTAATGTTTACTTGAGATTTAATTAAATCTTTTAATTCATGAGCTGCTTCTAAAACATTTTCATTATCTTTGAAAACATAAACTGTTGCTTCTTGTAATGGCCATCTTACTCCCATTTTTTCTTTGTCTCTTAAAGATAAAATATTTTGAATAATTTGTTTTGCCATATTCATATTTTCTTCTAATTTTTTATTAATTCTAATTTTATTTATTTTCGGCCATTCAAGTAGATGAATAGATTCTTCTTTTAAATTAAATTCTTTTTTCAGATTTTGATAAATTTCTTCTGTAATAAAAGGAGAGATTGGAGAGAATAATTGTAGAAATTTCATCAGTGTTTCATATATTGTGAATAAAACTCCCTCTTTTTCTTTTTCATCTCCCATGGTTAACTTTTCTCTTACTAATTTAACATAAGTTCTACTTAATTCTAAGAGTATTTCTTCAACTTCATTTGGAATTTCATTTAATTCATAATTTTCAAATAAATTTGTTACTGTTTCAATTTTAGAATTTAATAAAGATAAAATATAATCTTCTTCGATAGATAATTTAAAATCATTTAATTTAGAGGGATTTTTCTTTAAGAAACTTGTTTGTGTGATCAAGTAATTTTGTACATTCCATAAAATACTTAAATTTTTATGTTTGACTTTCATGTCTTCAAAATTATAGATTATATCTAATCCAGGATTAGCTCCAGAAATTAAGTAATATCTTAAAGTGTCTGAACCATATTTTTCTATAACTTCTTCTGGAAGAATATAATTACCTAAAGATTTTGACATTTTTCTTCCTTGAGAATCTTGAACAAACCCATGCATATAAACAGTTTTATAACTAGCATTTTCAAAAGCTAACATTGAATTTATCAATAATAGATTGAACCAACCTCTTATTTGGTCTTTACCTTCTAAAATAAAATCAGCTGGATAATATTGTTGGAATAAATCATCTCTTTGAGGGAAATCTAAACAAGTCCATGATGTAGACCCGGCATCAACCCAAACATCTAAGATATCTGGAATTCTTTTTTTAGTTCCTCCACATTCACATTTAAATTCAACATCATCTATTAAAGGAATATGTAAATTTTCTAATTTTGTATTAGATAGTTCTTCTAATTCTTTAATTGAACCTATAACCTTATATTTATTACATTCTTTACAAGTCCATATTGGCATTGGAGTCCCCCAATATCTTTGTCTTGTTATGCCGTTATCTCTTAAATTTTCTAACCAAGAATCAAATTGTTTATTTCCTGCCCAATTAGGAATCCATTTTATAGATTTATTTAACTCTCTCATATTTTCTTTTAAATCTTCAACTTTGAAAAACCATTGAGTTGTTGTTCTAAAAATTACGGGATTTTTACACCTCCAACAATGAGGATATTCATGATCTATTTTTTCTGATGTAATTAAAAATCCATCTTGCTCTAAAGTTTGAATAAAATCTTGATCATTTTTTTTTGCTTTTAATCCAGTAAATTTTTTAGTTTCTTTAGGAAAAATTCCATATTCATCTATGTTATTAAAAGGTGGAATTTTATATTTATGTCCTACTTCATAGTCTTCTTGTCCACACCCAGGAGCCATATGAACTAAACCAGAACCAGTATCTAAAGTAACATAATTTTTAGATAAAACAACAGAAAAAACTTTTTCATTTTTCTTTAGTTCAGAATAGTCATAATATTTTTCAAAAGGATGGTGATATTTTATTCCTTCTAAATCTTTTCCTTTAACTGTTTCTATAATTTCTAATGTTTTATCTGTAATTTTCTCTAGATTTTTAATTAGTTCTTTTGCTATTATCCAGATTTCCCCATTATATTTTACTTTAGAATATTCTAAATCAGGATGAACCATAACTCCTAGATTAAAGAAAATTGTCCAGGGAGTTGTCGTATAAATTATTAAAAATTCGTTTTCTTTTCCAACTAATGGAAATTTAACATAAATTGAATCATCTGTTATGTTTTTATATTCTAATTCATGTTTAGCTAAAGAGGTTGCACAAGATGCGCACCAATGCATTGTTTTTTCTCCTTCATATAATCTCTTTTTTTCATGAGCTCTTTTGATTAACCACCATTCTCCTTCTATAAATTCATTAGAAATAGATTGATATGCATTATCAAAATCCATCCAAACTCCTAGTTTTTTAAAATCTTCATTCATTAATTTTAAATTTCTTACTGCTAATTCTTTACATGCTTTTGTGAATTTTCCAACTCCGAATTTCTCAATTTCATCTTTATTTTTTAATCCTAATTCTTTTTCTGTTGCGTTTTCTGTTGGTAATCCGTGCATATCATATCCTGCTCTATCCCAAATATTTACTCCTTGTAGTCTTTTATATCGTATAAAACAATCTTTTAACGCTTTATTCCAAGCTGTTCCTATATGGACTTTTCCAGAAGTATATGGAGGACCATCTAAAAAATAAAATTTTTCTCCTTTTTTGACCTTATCTTTGGCTTTTTCATAGATTTTGTTGCTATTCCAAAACTCCAATATTTTAGGTTCAATTTCTTTTGAATTATACATCTTAAGGGGAACTTATATAAAATTTATAAACATTTTGTAAGATATAAAATTATATAAATAAAAATGAAGAGAGTTTAAAATGCTTTTTACAGAAAAATATAGGCCTAAGAATTTTGAAGATGTAAGGGGACAAGATCCTATTGTATCTAGAATACAGGCCATGGTTGAACAAAAGAACATTAATAATCTCTTATTTTCAGGACCTGCTGGTGTTGGTAAGACTTCTTTGATATTAGTTGCTGCTAGAGCTTTATATGGTGGAGGATGGCAAAATAATGTATTGGAGTTAAATGCATCAGATGAAAGAGGAATTAACATAGTAAGAGAGAAAATTAAAGATTTCGCAAGAACTAAATCTTTAGGGGAAGTTCCTTTTAAATTATGTATTTTAGATGAGGCTGATTCTTTGACAAGAGAGGCTCAACAAGCTTTAAGAAGAATAATGGAAACTTATTCAAATACTTGTAGATTTTGTTTATTAGCTAACTTCTCTAGTAAAATAATAGATCCTATACAGAGTAGATGTACTGTGTTTAGATTTAAACCTTTAGAAAAAGAATATATTAAAGATATCATAGAAAATATCACAAAAAATGAAAATATTAAAATAAATGAAGATGCATTTAATGCTTTAATAGCTATAGGGGGAGGAGATGTTAGAAAGATAGAAAATATCTTACAAAGTTGTGTTGCTTTAAATAAAGAACTTAATGAAGAAACAATATATGATATTTCAAGTAAAGCAAATCCACAAGATATTTTAGAAATGTTAAATATTGCTTTAAGAGGAAACTTTATTATGGCTAGAGAAAGATTATTAGAAATAATGTTAAAACAAGGTTTAAGTGGATTAGATGTGATAAAACAAATTCATAAAGAAATCTGGAATTTAGAGATTCAAGATCAAGATAAATTAAGATTAATTGATAAATGTGGTGATGTTGAATTTAGAATGGTTGAAGGTAGTGATGAATATTTACAATTAGAAACATTATTAGCAAATTTCGTTAGAAAATGAAAATAAAATTTTTTTATTCTATCCCTTATGATAGGATGTTAACATTAATGTCTGGTTTAAATTATTCTGAAAAACAAAGTTTAGAGATGAAAAAATATCTAAAAAATATTGAAGTTAAATGGAAGAAAGTAGAAAGTAAAGTTACTAAAGAAATAGAAAAAGTTAGTAAGTTAAAATTTCAAAATGATTCAACTTGTTTTCTTGTTAAGAATATGGATTATTTAGCTTTATCAAATCCTTTAACTATAAAAATTATTAAAGATTCTAAAAAATTTATTGATAATATAATACATGAGTTAACACATATAATCTTAGTTCAAAATGTAAATAGTAAAAAGTTATTACAAAATCTTAATGTATTATATCCAAATAAAGATTCTCACTTTAAAGCTCATTTACCCTCTCTATTAATAGAAAAAGGAGTTATTGAAAATTTATTTGGAAAGAAATATTATAGTGGAATATCTGATGAATATTCTAAATTTGAAAGTTTAGGAAGGATGAATAAAGATATTGAAAGTTTACATAAGAAATTTCACAAATCTAAATTAGGTATTTTAGGATTTTTTGAAAATGAAGTTATTAATCGATAAATATAAACCAAAATCGTTAAATGATGTTAAATCTCAAGATAGAGCAGTAACTAAATTAAAAGATTTTGTATTGAATTTTAAGAAAGGTAAAGGTTTGTTTATTCATGGGAATGTTGGATGTGGAAAAACTTCTAGTGTTTATGCTTTAGCAAATGATCTTAATTATGAAATTTTTGAATTAAATTCAAGTAATTTAAGAAATGCAGAAAGTATTGAAAATGTTTTAGGAAGTGCAGTAAAACAACGATCCTTATTCTCTAAAGGAAAAATAATTTTATTAGATGAGATAGACTGTATGAGTTCAAAAGATAGAGGAGGATTAAAATCCATAATTAATTTAATTGAAGAATCTAATTTTCCAATAATATTAACTGCAAATGATATTGAATTAGAAAAATTAAAAGATTTATTTAAAAAAATAATTTTATTAGAATTTAATAGATTAGATGATTTAGATATTTTAAATGTATTAAAAGAAATATGTGAAAAAGAAAATATAGAATATGATTTAGATATTTTAAATAAAATTGTTAAAAGTTCTAAAGGTGATTTAAGAGGAGCAATATTGGATTTAGAGACTTCTACTGATAATAAAAAATTAAAAGAGGTTAATTTTGATTATGAAAGACATAAAGATGAAAATGTGTATAATGTTCTAAAAGTTTTATTTAATGAAAATGATGTTAAAAAAATATCCCAGAGTATAGATTTATTAAATGTTGATTTAATGGATTTTTCTAAAAGAATATTAAATCCTGTTGTGTTCAGTAATGAAGATGTATTTTATTATTGGTTAGAAGAAAATCTTCCAATGTTGTATGATAAAGATTCCTTGATTAAATCTATGGAGTTATTAAGTAAGTTAGATGTATATAGAAATAGGATAATGAGATGGCAATATTGGAGATATCTAGCTTATATTAGGGATTTGATGGTTCATTCTTCATTGGAACAAACAAATAAAAAAATATTAATGTATAAAAAAACAAAAAGAAGTCCTAAACAAAATCGAAAGTTATGGAGTTTAGTAAGTAGTAAAAAAAGAATTATTTCTGAGAAAATTGCTTCTAAAACTCATAGTTCTACTAGAAAAGTTATGAATAACTTGTATTATTATTCTATTATTTGTAAAGATGATAGTGTTAAAAATTATTTGGATTTAGAACAAGAAGAAATTTTATGGTTAGAAAAACAGAATTTTGTTTAAGAAACTTTTTATATTCAAATTCCATTTAAAGTATATGCCTTATGATATTATTTTAGGAAGAGATTTAGAAGATAGGAAAAAATTTGGTAAAGGGGGAGCCAGTTTTATCGGTAGAGGTTACGTTAAGATGGGACAAACTACTTCTTTAAGTAATAATATTTTTTTAGATGTTAATAAACCTCATGTTATACTTGTGACTGGTAAAAGAGGTTCTGGTAAAAGCACAACATTAGGAGTTATGGCTGAAGAGATGTCAGATCTTCCAGAAGAATGTAATAAACAATTAGCTTTTCTTATGTTTGATACTATGGGAATATTCTGGACAATGAAATATAAGAATGAAAGACAAAAAGATTTATTACAAGAATGGGGTTTAGAACCTAAAGATTTTGATGTTAAGATTTTCACTCCAAAAGGATTTCATGATTTAAATAAAAGAAAAGGTTTGCCAAGTGATAAAGAATTTTCAATTAAAACTAAAGATTTAAATGCTTCTGATTGGGCGAATGCTTTTAATATTAATTTAACTGATCCAATTGGTGTATTGATTGAAAGAGTAATTAAAAAATTACAAAGACAAGATACTTATTCTATTCAAGATATCATAGATACTGTAAAAGAAGATAAAAAATCAGAAGATAAAATTAAGAATGCTGTTGAGAATAGATTTTTAGCAGCTAATGAATGGGGATTATTTGAAGAATATGGAACTGAAATAAAAGATTTAATACACCCAGGACAAGCAACTATATTAGATTTAAGTCCTTATACTTCTATTGCTGGAAACTGGAGCATTAAAGGATTAGTTGTTGGATTAATTTCTAAAAGATTAATAGAAGAAAGGATAAGATCTAGAAAATTTGAAGAATTAGAAGATATAAAACAAATGAGTTTTGAATCTTTTGAAGAAGATAAAGATCCATTAATTTGGGTTTTAATAGATGAAGCACATGAGTTATTACCTAAAGAAGGAAAAACTCCTGCTACAGATGCATTAGTTCAATTATTGAGAGAAGGTAGACAACCTGGAATAAGTTTAGTTTTAGCTACTCAACAACCTGGAGAAATACATAAAGATGTATTAACACAAAGTGATATTGTTATTTCTCATAGGTTAACTTCAAAAATAGATGTGGAAGCATTAAATAATATGATGCAAACTTATTTGTTAGCAGATATTCAAAAATATATGAATGAATTGCCAGATTTAAAAGGATCTGCTATTGTTTTAGATGATAATTCTGAAAGAATATATCCTATAAGAGTACATCCTAAAAAAAGTTGGCATGGTGGGGAAACCCCAAGTATTTTAAAAGATAAAGAAAAATTGTTTAAAGAACTTTAAAGTCAACACAAACTCGATATTTTGAAGGAGCATATTGTCCACATTTTATCATTCTTAAAAGTTTAAATCTTTTAACATGTTCTTTTATTTTTTCTAAAGAATTTTTTAATTCATCTTTATACTGAAAATCATAAAAATGGATTATTGTATTTTTTTTAGAAACTTTTAAAGTTAAATCTAAAAAATCTTCTGCGTTTTTTGGAAGTGGCATTAAAATTCTATCAAATTTTTTCTTTAGTTTTAAAATTTGTTTTTTAACATCTCCTTTAATTAAAATAATATTATTTATTTTATTTAATTTTAAATTTTCTTTTGCATAATTATGTGCATCTTTGTTTAATTCTATGGCATAAATTTCTTTAGCTTTTGAATTTTTTGAAATAGTTAAAGGATAGGCTCCAACTCCAGAGAATAATACTAAAACAAATTCATTTGATTTTATTAATTTAGAAATCCTTAATCTTTCATTTCCTAATCTTGGAGAGAAATAACAATTTTCTATATTTAATTTTATATTTACATCATTTTCTTTATGTATTGTTTCTTTTGTTTTTTCTCCTGCAATAATTTTTATTTTTGGTGTTCTAAATTTTCCAGAATAGATTTTAGATTTTTTAGCTACTGTTTTAATGTGTTTGTGTTCATCTAATAACGTATTCGCGATTATTTTTTCTTTTTTTACTAATTCTTTAGGAAAATCCAAAAATACTAATATTGAACCAACTATATCAAAAGAACTTGGTACTAAAGATAATTCTTTTTTTGTTAATTTATTTTTTAATAATTCTTTTAGTTTCATCGATATGAACCTTGTATGATTGCAGCGAAAGCTAAAATTAAAAAAACTGTAATAAAACTATTAGTGAAAAATAAGATCGATAAAATGAATACTCCTCCTAATGCTGTAAAAATTTCTCTAAAAACCATATACTCTGTTGTTTTTTTCTTTCCTAATTTATTATAAAAAACTGAAGCAAATGGGATAACTAATATCGTCTGAGCAATTCCAGTAAAAAAAGTTGCTCCTAATAGATTAGAAAAAGTTTTAACTATTGTTCTAATAAACCAACTTCCAGCATATAATACTGATCCTATTTTCATAAATAAATATTTTTTATTAGAATCTGTATAAGAGGCTGAAAGATATGTGGTAAAGATTACAGCAATAAATAATAAAGATCCTGCATAACCTACAACTAAAAAGTCTTTCAATAAAATAAAAATAAATAAGGGCCAAAAATTTAACTCTATTGTTCTACTTGCACCTTCTGCAAAAAAAACTGCATAATATTTAATATGTTCTTTTCTGAATAAATCTCCAAAGCTAAATCTTGATTTAATGTATTTTTCTTCTGATAAAAATAAAGGTATTAACGCTAATAATAAGATTATACTTACTATTATAAACAATATATCAAATCCGAAGAATTTTATAATGAAAGCAGATAAAATAGGACCTATGGATTTTAGAGATAAACTCAAAATAGTTATTGTTCCTATTTCATGTCCTGTTTTTTTATGATCTATATTCTTAGAAAAATCAGCATGAAAAGCAAACCAAAAAAACATTTGACTTAAAATAAGTGGGATTAATGTCCAGAAAATATTTATACCATAATTTTCAACTGCAAATAAAGCAATATTAAATATGATTAAAAGAGGGAAGCTGATCATAATTGATTTTTTTATACCTATTTTTGAAATTAATTTAGTAGCAAATGGGGATAAAGCTCCAACTGAAGCGGTTAAGAGAATATAATATAAAATGATACTATTCAAAGAATATCCTAAGGTAAAAATATAAATTGGTACAAATATTCCTAACATAGATAAAGAAAGTGCTCTGGCTGCAATTGCAACATAATCTAAAGAAACTTTTCTTTTTAAGAAAAATTGAATTGCATGATGATAATTAAACATTTACAAAATCACCCAAACCTCTTTGTTTTGGTTTGTTGGTTTGCTCTTGTAGTTTTTCCAATGTTTTTTTCACCCTCTCTTCTGTAAAATTATGTTTATCTACTAATAAATTTAATATTTTTTTCTCATTTAAAGATTGCCATTTTAATTGATAATTTTTCATTACAGGCATTGATTTAAATACTGCATAAATTTCTTTCCAATTAAATTTAGCTTTAACTTCTTTAAAGATCTTATCAAAATTTTTATGTTGTTTCACTAATTTAAGAGCTGTTTTAGAACCAATTCCTTTAACTCCTTCTTTATTGTAATCTGTTCCTACTAGGATTGCTATTGCTAGTAATTGATCATTATTTATTTTTAATTGTTTAAGAACTTGTTTTAGTTCTATAAGTTCTGGTTTAATTGCTATTGTTGATCCTCCTGGAAGTTTTCTTCTTTGGGATAATGTTAAATTTGTTATTAATCTTGGACATTCATATAATAAGGGGTCTATATCTGATGTTGCTGCAGCCCATACATCTCCTTTTTCACACATAAAAGATATTTGTGCATCTGTTTCACTTGGTGCTTGAATAACTGGAATTCCTAAATATTTTAGTAATTCTTTAGTTTCTTCTATAATGTTTTTTGTTAGTCTTACTGTTTGTTTAGAATATTTATATACAGAATCGAAATCTTCTTCCTCTTGAGCTTTTTTTAATTTTTGTTCAGCTAATTGTTTTCTATGTTCTCTATATTCTTGTTCTTTTATTTTTAATAATGGAGGTTTTCCATCAAAACAAACAGCTATTTTGATTCCTCTGCTCATCAAGTTTGTTAATCTTGTTAATGTTCCTTGTAAATGTGATGTGATATTCCCTTTATCATCCATTAATTGAGTTCCATCTCTTTGTCTTATTGAAGTTAAGAATTGATAGACCATATTAGAAGCATCTATTATTATTTTCTTATTTGCTAACCCATCAAAGGAGATTTCTTTCTTTAATATTATGTCTCCTAATTTAACTCCCATGAAAAACAAAATTATTACTATATTTAAAAGATTTACCAAAACATTTATATCATAGTGAAAAAATTTAATTAAAAAGAGGATGATAAAACAAATTTCTTTAGATCATAAAGGTGGATTTTACTTTTATAGGGTTCATAATTCAAAATTAGATAAACTAAGTAATGGTTTTGATAACATGGGTTTATTTCTACAAAAAATGTTTAACTCATGTCCTAATGAATATTTTAATTATGGTCCAAGAAGTTCTATGTTGAAATTTAAATTAGATTTAGACATAAAACATGTAAAAGGGCATGAAGTTTGTGATTTAGTTAAACATGGTTTAAAACAAAATGAAGAAAGATATAATAGTAATCATATGAAAGTTCAAAGTTTTATGTTGGAAAATGATAATAAAACAATAGCAGTTGAGGTTCCAATATGGTTAAGTAATAATGAAATTGATTCTTTTTTAGAGTTATTTAAAACAATTCAACCTTTAACAGGACATATTGATATTCTAAGATTAGAAAATAATAAAATATGGATTTGGGATTACAAACCAAAAGCACAAAATGAAGATTTTGCATCTACTCAAGTGTATTTCTATGCTTTAATGCTGAGTAAAAGAACAAATATTCCTTTAGAAGAGTTTAGATGTGGTTATTTTGATGAAAATTATGCTTATATGTTTGAACCTAAAGAAAAATTGATAGGTAAAAATAATAAAATAGAAGATTTTAGTAAAAGTTAGTTTTTTAAATTAGATTATTTCTATAAAAGTATGGATAATGAAAAATGGATTAAAGCTGGAAAGATATCAGCAGAAGCTTTAAACTATGGTAAAAGATTAGTAAAAATAGATGTTTCTTTGTTGGATGTGGTTAATAAAGTAGAAGCTAAAATAGAATCTTTAGGTGGGAAACCAGCATTTCCTGTTAATCTTTCTATAAATCATATCGCAGCTCATAATAGCCCTACTGAAAATGATAAAACTAAATTTAAAGAAAATGATTTAGTTAAATTAGATTTAGGAGTTCATGTAGATGGTTGTATAGGTGATCACGCTTGTAGTATTGATTTAGGAGGTAATAAAGATTTGATAGATGCAAGTCAAGAAGCATTAAAAGAAGCTGTAAGGATTATAAAACCAGGAGTAAAAATAAGAGAAATTGGTTTTGTTATCCAAGAAAAAATAAAAGAATTTAATTTTTCTCCTGTTAGAAATTTATCTGGCCATAGTATAAGTGAGTATAATATACATGCTGGAATGACTATACCAAATTATGATAATGGGGATGAAACAGAATTAGAAGAAGGAATAATAATAGCTGTAGAGCCTTTTGCAACTAATGGAGAAGGAAAAGTTATAGATGGTAAGGGTTCTGATGTTTATACTATATTAAATAAAAAAAATATTAGAAATGAGAATGCAAGAAAAATTTTAAAGGAAATAGAAAAATATAATGGATTGCCATTTGCTAAAAGATGGATAACTTCTCCTATGAAAGATTTTTCATTTAATCTTTTAGAAAGAGAAAAGATAATTCGTCAATATCCTCAATTAATTGAAAATTCTAAAGGTTTAGTAAGTCAAAGTGAATATACTTTAATGGTTGGAAAAGGAGTTTTAACTAAAATTTAATTATCCTAAATAACTTGGTGTATCTTTAGAAATTGTTGCTCTAGCACTTCTAAGATATTGATCTTCCATTGATTGATATTTTTCCATAACTTCTTGTGTTACTGTTGGTTTTATTTTAATCAAAGCTTGTTCAAAATGTTTTTTTAATACTTCTTCTGATTTTATGTTTTCTCTTAATGCTAACAATCCAGCTTCTCTTGTAACTGCTTCTAAATCTGCTCCAACATAACTTTCAGATTTGGATGCCATTTTTTTAAGATCAACATCTTTTGCTAAAGGCATATTTTTTGTATGAATTTTTAAAATTTCTAATCTCGCTTTTTCATTTGGTGTTGTTGTTAATAACAATCTATCAAATCTTCCAGGTCTTAACAATGCTGGATCTAACATATCGGGTCTGTTTGTTGCTGCTATAACTACAACATCACTTAAATCTTCTAAGCCATCTATCTCAGATAATAGAGTATTAACAACTCTTTCAGTTACTTTAGAGCCTTCATCTGTTCCTCTTCTTGGAGCAATTGCATCTATTTCATCAAAGAAAATAATAGAGGGTGAAACTTGTCTAGCTTTTTCAAATACTTTACGAACTCCTTTTTCAGATTCTCCAACAAATTTATCTAATAAAGAAGGTCCTTTTACTAAAATAAAATTAGATTCTGCTTCTTTTGCTATTGCTTTGGCTAATAATGTTTTTCCTGTTCCCGGAGGACCATATAATAATATTCCTCTTGTTGGTCTTATTCCTATTTTCTTAAATGAACTTGCATTCTTTATTGGCCATTCTACACTTTCTTTTAATTCTCGTTTTAGTACTTCTAAACCTCCTATTTGTTCCCAGGAAATATCTGGAGTTTCAACTAAAACTTCTCTCATTGCACTAGGTCTTACATATTTTAATGCTTCTTTAAAATCTCTACCTGTAACACATAGATTTTCTAAAATTTCTTTTGGTATTGGTTCTTTCTCTCTCAATTTTATACTGGGTAGAATTTTTCTTAAAACATTCATAGCTGCTTCTTTAGCTAATGCGCTTAAATCTGCTCCAACAAAACCATGTGTTATTTCTGCTATTTCTTTTAATTTAACATTTTTTAATGGCATGTTTCTTGTGTGAATTTTTAATACATTTTCTCTTCCTTTTGTATTTGGCACACCAATAACTAATTCTCTATCAAATCTTCCAGGTCTTCTTAATGCAGGATCTAATGAATTTGGTCTGTTAGATGCTGCAATAACAACTACTTGTCCTCTGGATTTTAAACCATCCATCATTCCAAGTAATTGAGCAACAACTCTTCTTTCAACTTCTCCATGTGTTTCTTCTCTTTTAGGAGCAATAGCATCTATTTCATCAATAAAAATTATAGAAGGTGCATTTTTTTCAGCTTCTTCAAATATTTCTCTAACTCTTTTTTCAGATTCTCCATAATATTTATTCATAATTTCTGGACCATTGATTAACATGAAATTAGCTTCTGATTCATTTGCAACTGCTTTTGCTAATAATGTTTTTCCTGTTCCAGGAGGACCATGTAATAAAACTCCTTTTGGAGGTTCTATTCCTAATTTTAAAAATAATTCTGGATATTTTAATGGAATTTCGACCATTTCCCTTATTTTTTTAATTTCTTCTTTTAATCCACCTATATCTTCATAAGTTACATCTGGAAATTGTTCTTCAGAAACTTCAATTGCTTTTGGATTTACTTTTATTATTGTTTCTTCTGTTATGATTATTGGTTGTTTTGGATTTGTTTCTACTATGATGAATTTTAATCCAGTAAATCCAAAGTCTCCTAAGAAAGGTTCGAACATATCAAATATATCTTCAAAAGAACTTCCTGTGAAAGTTTTTCTTCTTCTTCGAGCTCCACCTAATGCAACAATATCTCCTTTAACAACTGCTCTTCCTAATAATCCTCTCTTAAAAACATCTGAGTCAGCTTGTACCATAACACCTTGTTGTGCTGGTGCGATTGTAATATTTTTAGCTTCTTTTACATCTGCTTTTCTTACTTTAACAAATTCCCCTATACCTGTTTTAGCATTTCTTCTTAAAATTCCATCCATTCTTATTACAGCTTGGCCAACATCTGTAGGATAAGCTCTATCTGCAATTCCTACTGTTAATCTTTCGCCTTCTATTTCTACGATATCTCCAGGACGAACACCAATTTTATACATAGTTTCAGCATCTACTCTAACAATACCTTTAGCAACTTCTTCTTGTAAAGCTTCCATTACTTTTAATTTAACTTCTTTCATTTTATTCTCGTAAAAATTGTTTTATTCTTTTTGAAAAATAAATACTTATTTTTTCAGGTTCTTCTAAACTTATATTTAACATTTGATTTATTTTTTTTTGAAATTCTTCTTCAAATTTTATAATTTCTCTTGGAATTGATATTGTGTATGAATTTCCAACCATTCTAAGTTTGACATTAAATGTTTTATCTCTGATTTTTTTAAAATTATTATACTTTTCTACATCACTTGGATGGTGCCATTCTTTATTACAGTTTTCACATTTGGCTATTCTGATTATGAAGCCATCTTTAATAAGTTCATGTTTGTTAGTTTCTTTATCACAACCATTACATAAAATTTTATTATCAAATATATCTGTCATTTTGTGTATACTGATTTGTGTATACTTTGAGTATATAAAAGTTTCGTTTAGTAGATAAATTCTTTTTAAATCTCATCTACTTGTAGAATTATGATGTTAACAGGAAGTAAAGATTTAGATGAATTTTTAGGTGGATATGGTAAACATATTACAATAATCTATGGAAAAGCTGCAACTGGAAAAACAACATGTTGTATGTTAGCTGCTTTAGAACAATTAAAACAAAATAAAAAAGTTCTTTACTTAGATATTGAAAATAGTTTTTCATTAGAAAGATTTGAACAATTAGCTAAAGAAGATTATAAAAAATATTTAGATAATTTAATTTTATTGAGGATTAAAAATTTCAAAGAACAAAGTTTAAAGATAAAAGAATTAAAAAAATTAATAGAAAAAGGAAATTTTTCTTTAATTGTTGTAGATACTATTGGAGTTTATTATAGAAGATTAGTAAAAAGTAAAAAAGATTTAGCTAATAATATGTTAGTTTCTCAATTAAAAAATTTAAAAGAATTATCTAATGAAACTCCTGTTTTAATTACGAATCAAGTTTATAGTAAATTAGATGTTAATGAAGAACTTATGGTCGGACATAATAATATAGAAAGATTTGCTAATTGTTTAATTGAATTAGATAAAAATGACAATAGAAAAATAAAATTGATCAAACCAGTAAAAAAAGATATGTTATTTGAGATTAAAGATGAAGGTATGTTTAAAGTAGATTAGAAGCTTCTTGTTCCATTTCTTTTTTATATTGCTCTTTTGTTTTACATTCTGAGTTAATACAAAATTGATATGGTCTTTTACCTCTTCTAATCATAGTAATTATTGGAAAATTACATTCTTTACAAAGTTCTTCTGTTGGTTTTGGTAGAGAAAATTTGGGTAAAGAAAAAGTTGTTTTACATTTTGGATAACTAGAGCAACCAACAAAAAAAGATTTATTTACTTTATAATAAATTAATCTTAAATCTTTTTTACAGTTAGGACATTCTCCAACTTTAGAAGCTTTATCTCTTGTTTCAATATGGGCAGCTGATAATTGTTTCCCTATTTTTTTCTCATTTTCTTTAAAATGTTCTAAAGTTTTTGTTAAAATTTCTTCAGCTTCTTCTAAAACTTTTTCTCCTTGTTTTTTATCCTCTATGATTTGTTCCATTTCTTCTTCAAAATGTCTTGTTAATTTTTCATCTAAAATTTCAGGACAATATTTTTCTAAAGTTTCCACTGTTTTCAATCCTAAATCTGTTACTTCTAAAGATCTTTCTTGAACATAATCTCTTTGGTATAAAGCATCTACTATGGAAGCTCTTGTTGCTTTTGTTCCTAAATTTCTTTTTTCTAATTCTTTGATTATGGAAGCAGGAGTGTATCTTTTTGGTGGTTGAGTCTCTTTATCTAGCATAGAAATTTTAATTATTTTTAATTCATCTCCTTTATTTAATTCTGGAAGTTCTTGTTCTTCTAACATTATATAAGGAGCGTAAATTCTATGCCATCCTCTTTCAGTTGTTCTTGTTCCTTTTGTTATGAATATTTCTTTGTTAAGATCTATTTCAATAGTTACTGTTTCTCTTGTTGCTGGTGTTGAAAATGAAGCTAAAGTTCTTCTTACAATTAAATCATATAATCTTTGTTCTATTTCTGATACTTTGGAAGGAATCTCTCCAGTTGGATAAATCGCTGGATGTGCAGGATCTGCTTTTTTACCGTTATTTGGTTTTAAAGTTTTATTTTTTAATAATGTTTGAGCTAATTTTTTATATTTTTCTTGTTTAGTTAAATTTTCAATTAATTCTTTATAGTTTATTGTTGGTGGAAGTTGATTTGAACTTGTTCTTGGATATGAAATATAAGAATTTGAATAAAGGCTTTGTGCTATTTGTAATGTTTCTTTTGGTGGAACTCTTAAAGTTTTATAAGCTTCTAACTGTAAAGCTGTTAAATCAAAAGGGTTTGGTGGTTGTTGTAAAAATTCTTTTTTATTTACTTTATCTACAATAGCTTTTCCTTTTTTTGAATTTGTAAAAGATTTTTGTGCTTGTTTTTTATCCCAAAATTTATCTTCTTTATGAAAAGCTACAATTTCATTTTTATCTTTTTCAGCTTTTAATTCTATTTGCCAAAATGGAACTGGTTTAAAAGATTTAATTTCTTTTTCTCTATCTGCTAATATTTTTAATGATGGTCCTTGAACTCTTCCAGAACTTAAAAGTTTATATTTTCCAGTTGAATTTTTAATTGATAATGTTAATGCTCTACTTAAATTAATACCATAAATAAAATCTAATTTATGTCTTGTATCTCCTGCATTTGCTTGTCCCCAATTTAAATGTTTAGATTTATTTTCATAAGATTCAATTAATTCTTTTTTTGTTAATGTTGAGAATTTCATTCTTGAAGCATCTTTTTTCTTAAATGCATATCTTACTATATTTAATCCAATAACTTCTCCTTCAATATCATAATCACATGCCACTGTAAATGTATCTGCTTTTTTTGCTAATTCTTTTATTTTATCTAAATATTTTTTTGTGAAAGCTGATGCTTTATTTTTAGAATAAGATGCAGTCCATTCAATATTAAATATTGGATAAGTCCATGCTTTTTTATCTTTTTCTCCTACAGTGTATAAATGTCCAACAGCACATGAAACAATGATCTCTTTTTTATTATGTGTTAGTGTGTAATATGCTACTCCTTTATCTGTTATTTTCTTAGGTTCTTTATCTGCCAGAGCTTTCGCTATCTTTTCTGCTGAACTTGGTTTTTCTGTTAAAATTAACTCTGTCATCGTAAATAGATTAAAAATAAAGCTTTTAAAACTTTTGAGAATGAATTTTGTTAATTTCATAGTTTGTGTAATGATTGATAGAATATGGAAAATAATATAAATGATTTATGTAAAACTTTCCTTATGGGAGGAACAGGATATGTGGGGTGTTCGTCAATGATCACAACTCCTAGGGAGGTTTTTACTTACTTACAAATTCCTGCAATAAGAAGAGGTTTAAGTGCTGAAAATCTTCTTCATGAAGGGACTCCCAGAGATAGTTCATTAGGTGGTGCAACTAATAATAAAGGTTCAAATATATCCTATGAAAGTATTCCCCATAATAATCGTATTATTGTATGTAAACTAAGATATTGTTTTCAAACAATTCCAAAGGAGCAAATGCCTAAAGGTAGAATTCCTGGTAGATTAGAAGTTTTGTCTTCTCAAGATATTCAAGGAAGATTACTTTTAAAAGAAATGGGAACTAAAGATCCATTATTTACTTATGATGATCGACTTCATTGGGACCCTAGATTGGACACACATATGTCAGAATGGTTAGATGGTGGAAAAGGCCCTTTATCAATAGCAGATTATAAAAAAATAGCAAATAAAGCTATAGAACTATATTTTGATTTTGATAAAATTATTAAATCTCAATAATTTTTCCTTTTCTTCCAACATTAATTACTTTTGTATTTCCTATTTTTTCTTCAATGCCTTCTGCTTCATGAACATGACTACATAATAAAATATCAGGGTTTAATTCTTTAACTGCTTTTTCTACTCCTTCTGAACCTGGAACAGAAACATGTGAAAATTGTTCCATATCTGATCCTGTTGGATGTACATGAGTAACCATTATTTTTTTCTTAAGATCTTTTATTTTATTAAATCCTTCTTTTAATGTGTTAAAGATTTCATCTTCTTGTAATTGATCTATTCCAATGTTTGCTCCACCACAACCAACAATTCCTGTGTCTTTATATTTAACATACATTCCATGAATGTTTTTTATTCCATAAAGTTCTGCTAAAAAATCAGTTGTTGCAAAACCATCATGATTTCCAGGTATTAATAAAACTTTTTTGTTTTTCTTCACAAAATGTCCAATAATATTTTCAGTTCTATCTGGAGAAACAATATCACCACATAGAATAATTAAATCAACATTCTCTTTATCTGCTTTATTAGCTAATTTTCTAGCTAATGAAGTATCTCCATGAATATCTCCAGCTGCAAGTATTTTCATAGTATAGAAGCTAAATCAATGGTTTATTAATCTTTTTATATTAAATATTTACCATTTTCCATTATTTTTTCAGAATCTATGATAATTGTTGTATTCCTTATAACACCATCATAATGTGCTTTGATGTTCCATTTTGCTCCTGTTTTTGCAGTATATGGATCACCATAAGCTATATGAACTCCTGGAAATTTTTCATCTTGTAATAGATTTCCTATTATTTTTTTTAAAGCAATATTTGTTCCAATTGCAAATTCTCCAATTTTATTACTATTTTCATCTGTGATGATTATCACTTTTTCATTTTTTTTAACTTTCAAACAATTTTCTATTGCTTGTTTTGAACCATATTCTAATGTTTCCATTATTTACCAAATCTACGCTCTCTTTTAGAATAATTTTCTATTGCATTAATTAGATCTTGTTTTTCAAATTCTGGAAATGTTTTTTCTAAAAATATCCACTCAGAATACCAACTTTGCCAGATTAAAAAGTTACTAGTTCTTTTTTCTCCACCTGTTCTTATTATTAATTCTGGTTCATGATCTGTGTAAAGATTTTTTGCAAAAACTTCTTCATTGATATCATCTATATTTATATCTTTATTTTTTATTTCTTCTCCTAATTTTTTAATTGCATCTATAACTTCTTCTCTTCCACCATAAGCCATTGCAAAATTGACTGTAAAATTGTTATAATCTTTAGTCTTGTCTGTTAATTTTTGCATTATGTTTTGTAGTTCTTTTGGAAAAATCCAAGTTCTTCCAATGAAATTAATTTTTACTTTATCTTCATCTATTCTTTTATCATTAAACATTCTTGTAAATTCTTTCATGAATAAATTTATTAAAAAATAATATTCTAATTTTGGACGATTTCTATTTTGCCAAGAAAATGCATATAGTGTTATTTCTTTTATTCCTAGTTCTTTACACCAATCAAATAAAGCTTCTACTTTTTTAGCTCCAAATTCATGTCCATTGAATGGTTTAAGCATTAGCTTTTTCGCATATCTTCTATTTCCATCCAATATTATGGCAATATGTTTTGGGACTTTCATGGTATATGCCTACGATGAAATGTATTTAAAAAACTTACTCTTTAGTTATCTTCTTAAATCCAGTATATTTATGTAATACAGTAGGAATTTTAATTGATCCGTCTTTTTGTTGGAAATTTTCTAATATAACTACCATTGCTCTTGATGTTGCTAATGCTGTGTTGTTTAATGTATTTACAACGATTTTATTCCCTTTTTTATCAATATATTTTATGTTTAATTTTCTGGCTTGATAATCTGTACAATTAGATAAAGAAATTAATTCTCCGTAATCTTTTGTTGTTGGTCTATAAACTTCAAGATCTGCATATCGATGTTTCCAATCTCCTAATTCAGCAGAACACATTTCTACAACTCTATATGGAAGTTTTAATGCTTTTAGTATCGCTTCTGAATTTTTCAATAATTCATTGTAATATTTTTCAGAATCTTTTGGAGTAGAAAAAATAAATTGTTCTATTTTATTAAATTGGTGAGTTCTCCATAGTCCTTTTTCATTAATGCCATGACTCCCTATTTCTTTTCTAAAACACATTGAATATGAAAAGTATTTTTTTGGAAGGTCTTCTTCTTTAAATGTTTCATTAGAATGCATTGCTAATAGTGATTGTTCTGCTGTTCCAATTAAATGAAGATCATCTCCTTTAACAGAATAAACAGAATTTTCAATTGCCTCTTTATCCATGGATGCATATATTGAGTTTTCATTTAACATTAGGGGGGATTCAATATAAGTATATTTTTTCTTTTGCATGAAGTCAAGTACATATCTGATTAATGCTTGATTTAATAATGCTAATTTATCTTTTAAATAATAAAATCCATTTCCGGAAACTTTTGAAGAAACATCAAAATCAGCAATATTTAAATTTTCTACTAACTGAACATGGTTTTTTATTTCAAATTTAAATTTAGGAATTTTTCCTGATTTTCTTATTACTTTATTTTTAGATTCATCTTTTCCTTTTGGAGTTTTTTTAGAAATTATATTTGGGATTTGTAACATTAAATCTTTGATTTCTTTCTCTAAAGTATTTTCTTGTTCTTGTAATTTAGAAATTTTATCTGGAATTTCTTTTGCTTTTTTTATTAATTTTTTAGCTTCTTCTTCATTATTGATTTTCTTAGCTTCATTAATGGATTCAGAAATTTTATTTCTCTCATGTTTTAAAGAATCTAGTGTTTGTTTTAAACTTCTCCATTCTTCGTCTTTCTTTTTTATAGAATCTACAAACTCTAGTTTATGATCTTGGAATTTCTTTTTTATATTTTGTTTAACTATATTTGGATTATCTCTAATTAGATTGATATCTATCATATTAGGTATCTTGGATTATATTTATTTAAATATTCCCATTAGAAAGGTTTAAAAGTATATATACATATTATGAAATATATAATAAAAGCAAAGTTTTAAATATCATCCATTAGTGATTATGTGAACAAAGAGGGGTAGGGGGGAAACAATGAGTAAGAAAGATATTTTCGAGGTGTTTTTTAGGAGAAAACCCGCAATGATCTTAGTTGCGCTTAGAAAGAACACTAAGAACAGATATGGAAGTATTTTGGCTAAAGAAGTAGACTGTACATATAGTCACGCAGTGAAGATTCTCCAAGAAATGGAAAGATCCAGATTGGTTGAATTTGTGAAACAGGGAAGAATAAAGATAATAAGATTGACTGAAAGTGGTAACAAAGTAGCTGAGAATATAGAGAAGATAAAAAGTATATTGTAAATATATTACAAAAAGGGGTGCTTTTTATTTTTAATGTATGTGTTTAGACCTTCTATGTTGCTTAATTTTGTGTTTTTAAATAAAAATTCTCTAAATCTATTATCGATTTTAACTCCTCTTTTTTGTAAATTATGTCTTAAAATACCATAAAGTTTTTTTCCTTGTTTATCTAAATCTGTCAAGATTATGGCTTCTTTGTGGTTATTTGATATTTCTTCTATGATTAAATATAATGGCTTTGATAAAGTTATAATGTTTTTAATCCCTAATTTATTTAAAGAAATCTTATCTTTTTTACCTTCTACAATAACTAATTTGTTAGATTCTTTAATTTCTTGTATCTTAGAGTTCATTTATTATAGATATTTCAATGGTTAAAAAGCCTTTTGGATATATTTAAATATATGAGAAAATTATTCAATAGTAATGAGAAAGTTAGATATTTATATAAAAGGGGTTAAGATAGAAAAGCTAATTTTAAATGAGTATATTGTGAAATATAAAGTAGCTTTTGAGATTAATGATGAAGTTAAAACTATCACTATGGAGAATTCTATTGGGAATTCTGAAGAGATAGTTAAAAAATTAATTGATTCAATAAGAGAAAGAGAAAAAGTTATTATAGAGGGAGATGATATTTTGAGTAGTATTGTTTTATTGAATATTAATGATCAAGAAGAAACAGAGAAAAAATTAATTAATTTCTTTAGTAAATTTAATGATGGAGTTAGAGCATTAAAGAGTAGAACAAGTTCAGAAGATTATATGGGTGCTTATCATAAAATAATGGGGGAGGGGCTAAAAATATGAAAATATCTTTAACATCCAAACCTAAAAGTCCTATAATCATAGAAGGATTTCCTGGATTCGGTTTAGTTGGTACAATAGCAACTGAATTTTTAATTAAACATTTAAATGCGAAACCAATAGGAAAAATTTGGTCTAGGGAATTATTACCTATGGCAGCTGTACATGAGTCTAAAATTGTTGAACCTATTGGAATATTTTATGCTGCGAAAAATAATATTGTGATAATCCATGCTTTAAGTGGAGTTAAAGGTATTGAGTGGGATTTAGCAGAAATTATGAGTAATTTAGTTAAAACTTTAAATGCAAAAGAAATTATCAGTTTAGAAGGAATTGGTTCTACTGAAGGAAAATCAAGATCTTATTATTTCTCTAAAGATTCTTCGAAAAAAAAGAAATTTGAAAAACTTGGAGCATTGGAATTGAAAGAAGGAATTATTATGGGAGTGACTGGAGCTTTATTATTAAAAGAAAAAAATTTAACAGGCATATTTGTTGAGAGTAGTATAGGATTGGCTGATTCTAAAGCAGCTGCTAAAGTTGTTGAGATCTTAGATAAATATTTAGGTTTAAAAGTTGATTACAAACCATTATTAAAAGCTGCTGATGAATTTGAGAAGAAATTAAAAACAATAATGGAAAAAAGTGAAGAAGCTAAACAACAACCTACAAAAGGACCTAGTTATTTTGGTTAAGTAAAAGAAGATAAATTCTTTGTTAAACTGTTAAAAGGAAAAGGTCTTTCATTAGAAACAAATGTTGTATATCTTAAATAAACATAAACTTGTGTGTTCCATATCTCTGTAAAGTTAGCTAAATCTGATGATCTTGTTCCAGTTATTATTGTATAGAACCAATGAATTACAACTAAAATTTGAATTAAGATTTTCCATAGACTTAAAATCAATCCAGATATGATTGCTATAAAAATTCTTATTATTGCTTCTCCTCTTTCTGACATTTTATTAAGATATTATTGATTTATATAAAATTAACTATCTTCAAAAAATCTTTCTATTAAAGGAACAGGATCTTTTGTAATTTTAATGTCCCAATCAGTGGGAAAACACCTTTTATAGTTATTCCATAAATATCTTTCATCAATGAAAACCATTATTCCTTTATCTTCTTTTGATCTTATGCATCTTCCGGCATTTTGAATTGTCTTTAACATAGCAGGAAAAATATATCCATAATCCCATCCTTTGTTAAATCTCTCTTCATAGTACTTTATTAATTCTTTAGTTTCTAAATTTGGTTTGGCTAAAGGTAAACCAACAATGATAACTCCTTTTAATAAATCTCCTGGAAGATCAATTCCTTCCCCAAATGAACCAGAACTTGTAGCTAAAAGAACTGCACCATGATCTTTTTGTTTTTTAAAATCTTCAATTAAAGCTTCTTTTTCTTGTTTATTCATTTTAGAATCTTCTAAAAATATTTGTTTGTGACAAATTCTTTGAAAATAATTATTTACAGAATCTCTCAAATCATAACTTGGGAAAAATACTACTGAATTGCCTCTAACTGTGTTTACAATATAAGCACATTTGGCTGCTATTTTTTTGTACATTGTGTTATCTCTTTTTGTAAATTTCGTTGAAGTTTCTGGAACAATTATATTTAATCTATTATCTTTAGGAAATGGGTTAGTATATTCTTTAGTGGTTGCCTCTACATTTAGAATATCTTTATACATGCTTATGGGATTTAAAGTTCCGCTCATCCCCATAATTAAAGTTTTATTAGAAATGTCATTTATTATTGTGGATGGATCTAAACATTTGTAAGTTAGGATTAGATTTGGTTTGTCTTTAATGAAAGTTTTTCTTAAGATTCTTGTAAATCCTTCATCTTCTCCTAACCAAGATTCTAAAAAACTACTTACTGAAGCAATAAAACTTTTTTCTTTTTCTTCTAATATTTTTTCTCCGATATATTTTAAGTCATCTATTAATTGTGGATATTCTATAAAATTATTTATCTCATCAACAAGATCTTTTTTATCAATTAAAGATTCTGTTTCTTGTATTGGAACTTCTTGTGATAGTTCATTTAGGATTTTTTGAATTTTTTCTAATGGTTCCACTATATTCTTATGATTAAAGTGAATTGCTTCATTGATTGCTTGTTCTAAAATATAAGTGGATAAATTTGAACTTAATAATTCTCTAATTCTATTTGGAAGATTGTGTGCTTCATCAAATATGATAATACAATCTTCTAATTCTTTATTTATTTTAGCTAAAAGATTCTCTCTAATGCTTGGATTTAAAATATAATAATAATCTGCTATGATGACATTTGATTCTTTAGCTTTTAATAAAGTAATCTCATAAGGACAAACTTTTTGTTCTTCAGATATATCTATAACTTTTTCAACTGATAATGGATTGTTTATTTGTAACAAAGCATTATTGGATTCTACTGATAAAGAACCATTTTTATTTTTTAAGTTTAAAAAATAGGAACAATTTTTGTTTTCTATTAAAGATTTACAATATTGAGAAAAATCATTTGAGTTTAAAGTTTTTACATTGTTTTGTAAGCACATCCATTTTTTCCCTATGAAATCTGCTACTTTAAGATTTAAATTAAATTTTTCTTTTATTTTAAATAAAGTTTCAATAACTATTTTATGTTGTGTATGTCTGTTTGTTAAAAAGAAGATTGTTTTATTATTTTTTAATGCATGTGCTAATGTTGGTCCAAGGATTGTTGTTTTTCCTATTCCTGTTGGAGCATGCGCTAAAAAGTTTTTCTTTTCATCTAATGCTATTTTAACATCATTTAAGAATTGATCTTGTACCTCTCTTATTTTCTGATGTGGAAATAATGAATCTTCCATTTCTTATAATATATTTTTTCGATTTATAAAGATATAGAAAGTGGATGACCCCTGAGGGATTTGAACCCCCGACTACCTGATTTCCCCTATAAATACTAAGAGTCAGGTGCTCCGACCAGACTGAGCTAAGGGGCCATATAGAAATTTAGAAAAAGATTAACTTTTAAAGTTTATCTAAGTTAAAGTTATTAAACTAGCATCTTTATTATTTTTCTTAATTATTATCTCATCATTGTCTTTTAATTTTATTGTTTTTTCATTGTTATCTACACTTAAAATTCCTGGACCTCTTATTATTTTAATTTTTATGATTTTATTATTTCTTAATAATTTATTTTTAGCTTTTATTTTAAATCTTCTAGAATGTCTCATTGGATTGTTAAATGCTAATCCAATTCCATTTTTAAATTTTTTATGGGTTATGGATTGATAATAACTTGTGCTTCCAAATGGTGTTGAGATAATTAAACCATCTCCTATAACTAAAGGTTCGATTAATTTATTATTAACATAAACTTTAAATCTGATTGCAAAAGGAACTTCATTATGAAGATTAATTTCATTTAATGCAGTTAATTTTTTATTTTTTATTTTAGCTGTTAATTTTAATTCTTTTTTTATTTTAAATTTTTTATTTTGTAATTTTTTTAATATTTTAGAATAATCATGATCATAACATTTATTGCAAATTGAAGAATGTCTTAAAAATAGTTTTGGAATGTTTGGAAATAATCTTTCACTTAATAAAATTGTTCCGTCCCCACCATAAGAAATAACAATGTCTGGATTTTTTTTAACTAATTTTAAATTGTATTTTTTTAATATTTTTTCAATATTTCTTTTATCTTTTCCAACTACTACAACTTTTAACATAATTTAACCTCTATAAGATAATAGAATAAAAGATTAATTTAAGAAATATAAGATTTACCTTTTTCTTTTAGCTTTTTTCTTAACAGTCTTTCTTTTTGTTGTTTTCTTTGCAGCTGTTTTTTTCTTTTTTCTTCCACCTCTAGCCATCTTTGCTTTCCAAACTTCTAAAGTTTTTCCTTTAACAAAGTATAACCATCCAGATTCTCTTTGTTCTCCAGCTTTTACTTTTTGTGACATATTGGCCCTCCTTTTTTTCTATAAATAATAAAACTGTTCAGAATATATAAAGGTTATTATAAAAAATCATAAGTTATCTAAAGGACTTTTTATTTTCTTTAATTGCTCTCCAGATACATGAGTATAAATCTGAGTTGTATTGAGATTTGTATGTCCTAAAAGAGATTGAATAAATCTAATATCGACTCCATCGCTAAGTAAATGTGTGGCAAATGAATGTCTAAGTTTGTGTGGAGTAACTTGTTTTTTTATGTTTGCTTTTTTTCCTGTAGTTTCAATAATTTTTTGAATATTTCTAGGAGTTAATGTTGTATTTTTTCCAGGGAATAAATATATTTCATCTTCAGATAAAGTTTTAAGATGATTTTTTATATCTATTATTAAAGAATCAGATAATAAAAACATTCTATCTTTGGAACCTTTTCCTTTTCTAACCCAGCCTATTTTTTCTTCAAATTCTAAATCATTTATTTTTAAGTTTGTTAATTCAGACACTCTTAATCCTGAAGAGTATAATAATTTTATAATTAATTTTGTTTTTATTCTTGAAGCTGAATCTATTAATCTTTTAACTTCTTCTTTTGTTAATATTACTGGAATAGATCTTGGAACTTTTGGAGTTTTTAAATTTACAATGTTCATCTTTAGAACTTCATCAAAAAGAAATTTTAAAGATGCTTTTTTTAATGAGATTGTTTTTAATGATAATTCTTTTTTACTTATTAAATCTGCTAAATAACCTTTAATTTCATCCTCTGTAACTTTATTGGGATCTTTTTTTATATATTGTAAAAATTTTCTATTATGTAATAAATATGCTTCTACTGTTCTTTCTGAAAATCCTCTTAATTTTAATTCCATTGTTAATTTATCCAATACTTCTTTCATATTTTGTCTCTTTTAATTCCAAAACTAGTTCATCTAATTCCTCTAATGTTTCTTCATACATATGTTCAGGAATTTGGAAGTTGGTTGGATTTTCAATATAAATTCTTGCTAAATCTAATGTTTCTTCTTCTAATGTAGATAGCCATTTTATGGTTGATAGATGTTCCGGAATAGTTTCTTCTAATAGATCATAAGGTAATAGGGGTAAGTGATTATCAAAAATTCTTTTTGTATTTAGAGTTGCTGCTAATGTTTCTGCAATATAAGATAATGAATGTTTTTCTGGATGATTCTGTAATTCTGTTAAACAATATTGGTAGTATCCTAAAAAAATTTCTATTTCTGAAACTAAAATTTCTGTTTCTTTTTTTATTTTTGTCATTATAGCTATAAAGTAAAGTGAGGATATAAATATTTCGCTTAGTGAAGATAATATTTATAATCTCTAAGATTAGATTATTAATATGAAAAAAACAACAGTAGAAAAAAGTTATAATTGGTGTTGTTGCACTTCTAATTATGGATGGGCGATATTTCTTATTATTTTAGGTGGTTATTTTATTTTGAAAGATTTTGGAATAATTCCTTCTAGAATTTCAATTTGGCCAATATTACTAGTTGCATTTGGTATTTATCTTTTAATTAAAAATTCTAAGAAATAAAATTATGTTGGTACAGGTGTTGGTTTATTTATTAATAATTCTTCTAATCCAGGCATTAAGGGAGGAAGCTTTCTTTTAACATTATCATCGACTGAAGACATTGGCCAGAATCTTACACTTTCTCTAAAATAATCTTCATTAATTCCTGGAAGTTCATATAATATTCTAATATCATATGAATCACATATAACTCTATTTTTGGAGTCTTCTTTTCTATTATATCCTACTAATAGTCTTGCTCTTTGGTCTGCTATTGTGTTCATTGTGGATCTTATTAATCCATCAGTTATTTCATGTTGATATGGGTCTAATAAGTCAGAAAATTCAGGAAATTCTGTTAATATTTTGCCTAAACGTACAAATTTTGGAAAAATTATATCTTCAGGAGAGGCTACTCTATATACTTCTCCTCTTTCTTCTATTGTTTTCAATCTTCCATTTCTAATTTTCCTTTCTCTTCTTTCTTGTTTTGGTTTAAATGATTTAGAGTTATCTTTTGTAAAACCTAAGATTATTTCTTCTTTTCCTGGAGATTTTGGAATTGAAGTTGATAATGTCCATGATCTATTAGATCTTCCTTTTCCAATATAATCAATTAAAAATCCATTATCTTTTAACTGTTCCACTACTGGTTTTACAAAATCACGAAATTCTTTTTCAGTTGGTAGTGGTTTTCCTAAAGCAATATCTATATCTGCAGTTGGTCTTCTACATGTACTCGGAAGATAACTTTGAGTAGCTACTCCTCCTACAACTACATAAACATCTTTTCTATCTGGAAAATGATTAAATACAGAGATTGCACTAATTCCTTTTCTTACTATGTCATCATCTATAGTTCTAGAGGGATATTCAATTTTTCTTTTCATCATTGGAATTTAGATTTTTAGGTATTTAAACTTTTCTATTTTAATTATTTAATAGTAGTGTCATAAAGAAAATTATGTTCTTATTAAAATCTGATAAGGTTACTCAGGCGAAAGTTTTAAAGATTAGAAAAAATTGTCTAAATCAGTGAATTAATATAGGGAAGAATAATCAAGTTGCAAAAATGGAGATTAGTGTACCAGTGGTTATGTTAAAATTAGAAACTATTGCTCATGTGTTATCTGATGCAGTAACTCTTCGATTGAATCAACTTAAAGGAAATTTTCCTAATGTACATTTACAAGTGCCAAGATGTTCTGACTTTTTAGATACTGCAAGAAGAGCAATTAATGGTGTAGAAGATTACTCAGAAGAAGATGTAAGAAAACAATTTAATCTTCCTGTTATGAGGAAAGGATATTGTATAATTAATGAAGGAAAAGTTCCTGTGTATGATCCTTGGGAGGAGAGAGTTTCAGTAAATGGAGACAATCCAATAATGATTTTATATAATCAAAGAAGTATTCCTGAAGATCCTTGGTATAGAAGATTATTTTTTTGAGATTCTGGTAAGCACAGTTATCTCTAATTTTGAAAATATGAAAAGGATAAGATAAAAATTTAAAAGAAAACTTTTTATTGTTATTATGTTTCATCTAATCTATGACAGTAATCAACTTAACTCAAGAATATCTCAGAAATGGAAATCCTTCTTTTTATGAAAGAGTGATGTTAAATGTTGGTCTGGATTTATATGGTGCTAGTTCAATTGCTGCAATTAATGAACACTTTAGAATACATATTCCAAGAAGAAAGAGTCTAACTTTTTTTGCGAAATCAGCTTTTGTAGTTCTCCATGGAGTTGAGATTAAAAGAACTCCTCTAGTTTCATTAGAGCAAGAAGATGGATTTTCTTTTCAAGATCTAAATAATGGGAAGTTATTTCCTCTTTTTGAAGTAAAGGATACCACAATGGTTGGAGAAGCTTACTGGATGGCTGGAAATTCTGAAGAATATTCAAAAGCGCAGAAAGCATATGGATTTAATTCAGAGTCTTATGTTAATATACCTAAGATATTTCTACAATATGTTCATATTGATGAAGGTGGATTTTGGAATATAAGGTCTCTTAATAGAGGGAGAAAGATTCAACCAGGAAAAAAATCTCTAAAAGATAAAATATTTGAATTACCTACAGATTTAGTTGTACAACCAGTATGAAATATTCCTAATTTAAGATTAAATTATAGTTCTCCTAAGATTCGTTAGGCGAACTACCTGTAACAAACCCATCCAAATAGTGTAAATCTAGGCTTTATCTCTGGAGGATCATGGTTTCTTTTAAAAAAATATTGAGAGTATGGACGATCTAGATTTCCCTCACCATTAATGAAAGTTCCGCTTTCAACTAAGAGATTTAATGTTCTATCTAATTTATTCTCTGCAGAAGAAGATCTAATCCTAGTAGTTTTTGTGCCTATCCCCCTTCTAATCTCTGCAAGATGGGTCCAATTATCTCCAACAATATTAAAGACAGATGCTTTATTTATTCTAGACATGATATTTCTAAAAATATATAATTTAAGTAATTTTTGGTTAAAATATTTCGCTTAATACATATATAAAACTTTTAAGATTTGATTAAAGGTTTTAGATTTAATTTTTATATGATTTTGAAGCAAAAAAGTTATAAATTTTAAGAATAATAGAATATAATGGAAATTGATAGATCTGATATCTCAGATTCATTTATTAAATCTAATTGGGAACCGAGTTCTATGAAAAAACTATTATGTGATGTCTTTGTTCCTGGTTCTTTTTTCCCTCAAGATATTAGAATGGTTGATAAACTAAAGGGTGAAAGTTTAAAGACTTTATTCTATGTTACTGCTTTTTCAGCTATTTATGGTGGACAAAACACTATTGATTATATTAAAAGTTTGATTTAGTGAGAAATATTGTCCATAATTAGCTCATTTTAGCCTTTCTTTCGCCTAACCTTGATTATACGTAGTCTATTTATGGAGGTATTTTTTGATTTTTTGAGCGGATTCTTCAACTTCTTTGATATTTTTAGTATCAGTTAGATTTTCTTTGGTATATTTCCATATTGGAACTAATGAAGTTAAGCCTTTACCTATTTTATCCATCCATTTATATCTTGGAAGTACCCAAAATGAAAATTAAATTTAGTTTCTTCTCCTTGAAATAAGTATACTTCTTTGATTTTTAGTACCTCTTTCATTGCTTTTTCTAACTTTTAATAAAATTTCCATTAATTCATGTGATTCTTCATCTGTAAAGTCTATAATAGATCTAACTCTTCTTTTGGGAGATATTATGAAAAAATCAAGTATTGTATCTCCTAATATTGATTAACTTTAAAATTTTTAGTTCCATATATAGTTAGATTAAATAATTTCTTGAAACCCATGATTAGATGATATCGTGGTAGATTAATAAAAACTTCGACTAAATGTTTTAAGCATTGATTAAATATGATATAGTATAAATCTTCTAAGTTTTGATTAAAGGTTTTAACTCTATTTATTTTGTTAAAATTTTGGTGTTTTTTAGAAATGTTTATTAAAATTAAAGTATTTTCAATAAAAAAGATGGTGTTTTGGTTCTTTAAGAGTAAAGAAGGTAAGGTACATAAAAAAGTTGAGGATATGCATAGCTCGGTAACTAATTCTTTTAATAAAATTAAAGACGATATACTGAATATAAGTAATTGGATAAAACATTTTGATTCAAAAAATACAGATCATGATAAAAAAATTGATTATATTCTAAAAAAATTGGGAAGAATTGAAAATTTGGTGGAATTAAAGCATATTAAGCATGAAAAAGACATCGACGAGGTGGATACGATTGAACACGTTCAATCGTTCAATCGTTCAGATCAATCGTTCATGAATGTTCAATCTCTAAAAAAACTAACTCCTGCACAAAAACAGATAGTTGCTTTACTAAGTTATAGTAAAGATCCGATGGGATATGATGATATGTCAAAAAAATTGAAATTAAGTGTGGTGACAGTTAGAAGACATTTAAATGATGTAAAAAGGGGAGGAATTCCAATAAATGAGAAAAGGAGTGTTAAGAGTAGAAAGAAAGTATTCTATATGGAGAAGAAGATTAAGATATTAATTCTAAAAAGTAAGTGAAAGTGAGGATAGTTATAAAGTAATATCTTAATAGTTTATGATTTTCTATTAAAATGTAGCTTATTTTAAAGTATATTTGGAAGAAAGTGAGAGACTTCAATGATTATATATATGAAATACTACTGTTTTAGCCTTATTTAAGCCATATTTGAAAGAAAGTGAGGATTACAGATCAGATAATCTTCTTTGATTTGGGTCCCTTTGATAATATATATCTATTAATGCAGATTTTAGATTTAATTCTTTAAATTTTGAGTCAATAGAAAGAAAAGTGAGTCTATTATTCTCTTTTACTTTATGGATAGTTGCTCCTTTAGATATTAGGGTACTAACATAAGATCTTACACCATGATTTGATAGTGAGAGTTTTTCAGCGATATCTTGATAAGAAATTTTAGATTTTTTCTCTTCTTCTAATTGATAGATTGTTAAAAAGATGAGGAGTTCTTTATTAGTAAATTTTCTGAAAATATCTAAAATATTTGAGGTTTGAGTGATTGATTGATGAGTGATTGATGAGTGATTGATTGATTGGACCCCCTTATTTCCTATGGAACTATTAGTTAAATTTGTGGAATTAGGGTCTGAATCATTAAATCTTTTAAGAATTAGCTCATTTTGATTTTTTAAAGATTTTACTAATTCTAACACTTCGAGAATCCTCTCCTTATTCTTGTTTATTTCAGTATCTAACCTAAATATATCTTCTTTTATTCGAGAAAAAGCTAGTTTTAATTTATCTTCATCCATTCATAGCCTCTTTCATTGTTGATTATGTGATGAGTGATTGATGAGTGATTGATTAACCAATATAATCTTTCTTAGTCTCTAATTGTACCATTGGTAATTTAATATGTGGTGGTAAATTCACTTGTTGAGATAACTCTAATGCTTTTATGTTACATTTAACGAGGATAAAATTAGTAATATCATTCATTAAGTCTTTATGTATTTTCTTTGTTTTATTCCATATATCTAATATTTCTTTAATCTTCTTATCTTCATCTCTAAATACTAAATGTCCGTTTACTCTTAAATTTCCTATTTCTGGTTGATATTCTGTTGCGAATTCAAAATTAAACTTCGCCAATGTTTTATTAGTTAATGAAGAAATATCTTTTATGGTCATGTTATTCTCTATTTTAGTTTCTTTAGTTACTGGTTTGTTCTTCTCGGCAAAGATACTTTCAATATTAAACGCTATTACTGGCATTTAATTTTATATAAAAGAAGGTTATATAAATCTTATTGTTGTGGATTACATTTCTTGTGGTGCTTCTATTCCTAGTAAAGATAATCCATTTTCAAGAACTTGTCTAACTGCAGAGATTAATAAGATCCTTGCATCTCTTATATGTGGTTCAGCATTAATTACATGTACTGATGCGTAAAATGAATTAAATGATTTTGATATGTCTATTAAATAATTAGCTATTAATGAAGGTTTTAAATGCTTTACAGATTCATTTACAACATTGGGAAAATTTGAGATTAATGTTATTAAATCTAATTCATATTGATTGTATAAATTAGATAAATCCACTTTTCTTGGAGCTTTTATTTTTTTAAGAATACTGCAAATTCTAGCATGTGCATATTGAATATATGGAGAAGTTTCACCTTCAAAATTTAAAGCTTGTTCCCATTCAAAAACAATATTTTTCTCAGGAGCTATTTTTAATATTGAAAATTTCAATGCTCCATACCCTATAATTTTATCTAAATTCTTTGTTATTTTGTTTTTTCTTTTTTTGATTTCTTCATGTGCTTTTTTTCTAGCTTCTTCCATGAATTCTTCTAATAAAACTAAATTGCCTTTTCTTGTTGACATTTTACCTTCTTTTAAGAGGATAAAAGAATAATGTATAACATTTGGGCAAGGGAATTTTAATAAATGTAAAACAGCTTTAATTTGTTGAAAATAAAGTTTTTGATCTTCTCCTAAGATGATTAAATTATTTGGTGTTTTTCTTACTTTTTCTATTGTGTATGCTATATCTCTTAAAGGATATAATGATGTTCCATTTGCCCTTGTTAAAACTAAAACAGGAGATTTCATTGCTAATTTATATTCTTTTTGATCTAACACTTTTCTTTTATGTTCATCATTAAATAGTCTTTTTGTTTTTTCTAATTTTTTTAGAATGAAATTTGTATCTCTATTCCATAAATATTTAGATTCATAATCTATATAATCATAATTCATTCCTAATTCTTTAAAAATTTTTAATTGTCCTTTAACACAAATATCAACTGTTTTTTTAAATTTAGATCTTACTTGTTGGTTTCCTTGTTCTAATTCTCTTAAAAGATCAAAAATTTTTTTTTCTTTTTGTTTATCTTTTTCTAGTTCTTTATTTATTTTGATATATATTCCTAATAAATCATTAAATTTAATATTTTTTTTACTTTTAGATGCTAAAACTAACATGGCTATTTGCTTTCCAACATCATTAACAAAATAATGAGTTTCAATTTTATAGTTTTGAAATCTTAATATTCTTACGATAGCATCCCCAATCAATGCATTTCTTGCCCTGCCTACATGAGGGCTTGCATTAGGATTTACACTTGTATGTTCTACTAAGTATTTTTTACCTTTTCCTAAATTAGTAGAACCATATTTATTTTTTAATTTTAATACTTCATATATTGTTTTTTCTGTTAGTAATGTTTTATTTATGAAGAAGTTTAAATATGCTCCAATAACTTGGAGTTTTTCAATATGGTTTGATTTAATTTTAGATACTAAAGATTTAGCTATTTCATTTGGATTTTTATTTAATTTTTTAGCTAATATGTAGCAAGGGAAAGAATAATCTCCATGTTGTTTATTTTGAGGAATTTCTATAAGATTATTTAATTCTTTTTCTTTTATCCCTGTTATGGTCTTTAATATATTAATTATCTCTTTTTTAAACATTTTTTAGTAATAGAAAGCGATATATATAAGTGTTATTGGCTTTAATGAAAATCCTTTAACCGAATAAGTTATAAATGCTTAAATCCTTGAATTTTGATGTCTAAGCTATCTAAGAGGTTTATAGATAAGATTAAATCAGATATATTACAAGTATTGTATGAATCTAATTTAAAGCCATTATATACAAAGCATATAGGTGATGAGATAGCTAGAGATGATGAGTTAGTAATGAGATTGTTAAATGACTTGAAAAAGGAGAATGTTGTTAAGAATGTTGGGAATTATAAAAGAAGGAAAAAATGGGTTTTAACAAATGAAGCTTATAATAAATATAAAGAGTTAATTTCTTGATAATGTTATTATTTGATAGTGGTGATAAATAGAAAGATTTATAAATGATGAAGTATTATAGAATATATAAAAATTTAATAAGGAGAGATAAAAAATGGGATATAAAAATTTAATGAAAGCTGGTTTAATTACTGGTGGATTATACTTAGCTACTTTAGGACTTAATGGAGCTTATGCTCAAGGTAAGAATCCTGATTGGCATAGTTGTGAATTACTTGAAAGTATGTATAATGTTAAAAGAAATTTTGGAACAAGAAAAATGAATATACTTAAGATAATTCAAAATAGTGGCGTAAATGTTGGAGATTCAATAAAAGATTCTAAAGGGGAAAAATCAACTTTAGAAGAAGAGGCTTTAAGTATAAAAAAAAGAGCACAAGATAAAGGATGTATTTGGGCAAAACATAATCCATCTAAAGGTATGAATGGGGTTAGAGTAAGATAATTCTCATTTCCCATCTAACTTCTTTAATATTTTTTCTTTACCTTTCCAATCTAATGCTTCTTTAAGAACTTCTTGAATAGTTGAAACTGGTATTATTTTAATTTTCTTTAATTTTTCTTTTGATAATATTATATCTTTTTCATTTGCTCTTGGAATTATCACTTTTTTAATTCCTGCTTCAATAGCTGCCTCTACTTTTTGAGTTACTCCTCCAACAGCTAGAACATCTCCTCTTACAGATAATGAACCAGTTAAAGCAACATCTTGTTTTATTGGTACTTTTTTTAATGCTGAAATTATAGCAGTTGCAACTGCAATTGAAGCTGAATCTCCTTCTACTCCCTCAAATGTTTGTAAGAATTGAATAAAGATATCATATGTCTCTTTAATATCATCTCCAAAGTATTTTAAGATAATAGCTGAAACATTTTGAACTGCTTCTTTTGCTATTTCTCCTAGTTTACCTGTTGCTACAAATTCTGCTTTTTTTCCACCTGGAGTAACTTCAGATTCTATAGGTAATAAAATACCAGAAAATGAGCTTTCTGTTCCAATAACAGCTAATCCATTAACTCTTCCTACTCTTTGACCTTTTGTTATTATAACTTCGTATTTCTTTTTATTTTCAATGTATTTGTCTGCTATTTGTTGTTCTAATGTTCTTGAGACTTTTTTAGCTTGAACTATGTGTTTTTTCTCTACTAATTTAGAATTTTGTTCTATTGCTAAATCTCCGGCGGCTCTCACTAAACCTCCTAATTCTCTTAACCTTAAAGTTAATTTTCCGGATACTCCTGCTCTTTTTTTAGCTTCTTCTATTATTTCTTGAATTGCTTCTTTAGTAAAGTGAGGAATTTTTTTATCTTTATGAATTTCTTGTGCAATAAATTGGGCTATTTTATCTTGGTTCTCTTGATTATCATCTATTGTTGTATTCATATATATCTCATAACCATATCCTTTTATTCTAGATCTTAATGCTGGATGTAAATGTTTCAATGTTTCTACATTTCCTGCCGCAACTAAAATAAAATCACATGGTACTGGTTCAGATCTTGTTTGTGCTCCTGAAGATCTATCACTTTGACCAGTTATTGAATATTTCTTTTCTTGTAATGCTGTTAAAAGTTCTTGTTGTGATCTTGGTGATAATGTTGCTATTTCATCTATGAATAAAACCCCACCATTAGCTCTATGAATCATTCCAGCTATTAATCTTTCATATGCTGGTGTTCCTAATCCTCCACTTTGTAATGGATCATGTAATACATCTCCAAGTAAAGCTCCTGCTTGTGCTCCAGTTGCATCTAAAAATGGAGCTTGTTTTTTTTCTGAATTATCTACTAATAGTTTTGGTACTTTTGAACTATCTCCCATTTTCATTCTTCTTCCTAAATTAATGAATAAAAGAAATCCTAATATGAATATCATTGAGGAGATCATTGAAGCTGCATAAATAACATCAGATATTGATCCGATCTTCCAAAAATAATATGGAATTAAACTTACTACAATAACAACTATTAATAAAATAATAGATTGATTTTTAAAAGAAGACATTGCTTGTAATTTTTGCTTTGTAACTAAGGATTTTCCTTCTCCTTTTGGTAATGTTCTTATTATTGGAATGTTATCATCGCTTGGGTTTGGAAAAGCTAGAAGGTCTACTAAAGATTCCATTGTTAAAAGCTCTGCTAATGCTTGTCCTATCATGCTTTTCCCAGTTCCAGGATCTCCAATTAATAGAACATGTCTTCTTTGTTTAGCTGCTTTCTTTACTATATCTATTCCAGCTTCTTGTCCAATAACTTGGGTTATTATACTATCAGAAATTGGAATGTCTTTAGTTGTAAAATATTTCATACTATTTTCTTAGTACTTAATTTTAAAAATCTTCTCTTTTAGAATTAAACTAATTCTTCTTCTGCTACAACTACAAAATCACCTATAGCAATAACTGCAGAATAAGGTATTGTTAGGCTGCCTTTTGGATCTCTTTCTAATTCTATTCCTTCAGCATAACTTGTTGGACTTCTTAAGATAATTTGAATTAATTCTCCTGTTCTTGTTTCAAATAAAATACTTCCTACTTCACCAAATTTTTTCCCAGATTTAGTTACTACTGTCTTTCCGACAATAGTTTTAGAATATTTTTTATCTTCTTCAGTCATTTTAATTAATATAATATAGATTATTTATAAAAGTTTCTAGTGTCTAAAACTTTGGTTGTATTAACTAAATCAGAGACATTGACGTTCTCTTTTATATTGGAGTATATTGCTGCACTAGTTAAAATTAATTTATTATCTGTTTTTATTAATTCATTTGATATTAAATAACTGCTTGAAACTAATAAAACTAAAACTAATAGAAAAATTATAATTATCATTTTAGAGAAATGTTTTGTTAAATGGTGTTTTGTTAATTCCATAAATATAAATCCAAAGAAAATTATTAATATAACTAAAATCCAATTTACCATATTAGACTAATATTTGGGTAATATATAAGTTTTTTCTGTTTTTGATATTTTATAATGACCCTCACACCTTGGTTTCTTATGGAGATATTTTGTTATGTTAAATGCCTTATTTATTTCTTATGGAGGTTAATTCATTATTTTACTATTTTTTATTATTTTGTTATTTATTGTTTATTTTATTAATTTTATCATTAATTTAAGAATTATTTTATTTTAATGATTTAGAGCTTATATCTTTATTTTATTTATATTTATTTTTAAGTATTATTATATTATATTATATATGAATAATTTTATTACTATATATTAAGAAAATAGATTAGTCATTATATAGTTTCTACAAGAAATTTAGGTGTTTTATTTTTTTATTTTTTTCAATTAATTTAGTGTTTTTAATAAAAATTGTTCCATGAGAAATGATGGTGGTGGTGTGGGATAATAACCTTTAAATAAATTTTAAATTATTAAATTTAAAAATGGGGGGAAATGAATTAGATATTTACTTTGAAAATTACTTAAAAAAGACATCTATATTTCTTAATAAAAAATCATTACAGGGAAATTTTGCTCCTAAAAATATACCTCATAGAAAAGAACAAATAGAACAAATAGCTGGAATTTTAGCTCCTGCTTTAAGAATGGAAAAACCATCTAATTTATTTATTTATGGTAAAACTGGAACTGGAAAAAGTTTATGCATAAATTATGTTTCTGATATGTTGTTGAAATCAGTGGAAAAAAACAAAGTCCCTTTAAGAATTATTTATCTAAATTGTAAATTAAAAAGGGTAGCAGATACAGAATATAGATTAATTGCACAACTAACAAGAGAATTTGGGGTTGATGTTCCTGCTACTGGATTACCAACAGAGGAAGTTTATAAATTATTTTTTAAAGAATTAGATAAAAAGAAGATTTTATTGATAGTTGTATTAGATGAGATTGATCAATTAGTTTATAAAATTGGAGATGAGATTTTATATAATTTAACAAGGATGAATACAGAATTAAAAAATAGTGAAGTTTCTTTAGTAGGTATTAGTAATAATCTTACATTTGTTGATCATATTGATCCAAGAGTTAAAAGTTCTTTAAGTGAAGAGGAATTAGTTTTCCCACCATATAATGCAATACAATTACAAAGTATTTTGGTTCAAAGATCTAAATTAGCATTCAGAGCTAAAATTTTAGAAGGTGGAGTTATAGAAAAATGTTCTGCATATGCTGCAAGAGATCATGGTGATGCTAGAAGAGCTTTAGAGTTATTAAGGATTGCTGGAGAATTATGTGAAAGGAAAAATGAAAATAAAGTTAAGATGGAACATATTGATTTAGCTGAAGATAAAATTGAAAAAGATAGAGTGTTAGAACAAGTTAAGACACAACCAAAACAATTTAAGTTAACATTGTTTTCAATATTTGATGTTTATAATTCTGGAAATTTAAATGGAGCTCCTGTTTATACAGGAGAGATCTATGATATCTACAAACAAGCATGTATGAAAGTCGGTTTAAAACCATTAACACAAAGGAGGATAAGTGATATTATAGCGGAATTGGATATGTTAGGGATAATAAATGCCAAAGTTATAAGCAAAGGAAGATATGGAAGAACAAGAGAAATAAGATTATCAATTCCAAATTCCACTGTTTCAAAAGTTAATAATTTATTGAAAGAGGGTTTGGATTTATGAATAAAGAAACTATAAATTATTTTTTAGATAAAGGGATTTTAGTTAGTTCTGAAATTATTGATTTGATAAATAAAGGACATAGTAAAGAGGAAGTAATTTCTATCTTGAATAAAGAAGAAAATTTAATTGTAGTAGATAAAAATTCATTTTCTCCTGAGAAAAAATTAGAAACAGATTTCAATAAAGTGAAAATAATAAAATCTTTTGAATTAGATCCTCAGAAAAGAGAAATAAATGATTTTGTGAAACACTTTAAAACAAGATATAATTCTTTGAAAAATATTTTGATGAATCATTTAGAATTGCAAAATACATTATCTATTGATAAAGGAAATAGAAAAATGGATTCTCAGGTTTCTTTTATTGGTATGGTTAATGATAAGAGAATGACTAAAAATGGAAATTTATTTGTAAATATAGAAGATTTTACAGGAAATATTAATGTTATTTTTTTACAAGATAAAGAATATTTTAATTCTGCTAAAGATATTGTTTTAGATGGTGTTATTGGGGTAAAAGGAACAATAAGTAATAATTTTTTAATTGTAAATAATTTATTTTTTCCAGAGATTCCTATAAATAATGAATTAAAACAGATAGATGAGGAAGTTTATTCTGCTTTTATCAGTGACATACATATAGGAAGTAGTGATTTTTTAGAAAAAAAGTTTGATAAATTTATAAATTGGTTAAATGGTGATCAAGGAACTTTAGAAGAGAAGGAATTTGTTAAAAAAATAAAATATTTATTTATTGTGGGAGATTTAGTAGATGGAGTAGATATTTATCCAGATCATTTTCTAGATTTAAATATTAAAAATATAAAAGAACAATATGAATTATTAGCATATCATTTAAGAAAAATAAGAAAAGATATTTCTTTAATTATTTGCCCTGGAAATCATGATGCGGTAATGTTGAATGAACCTCAACCATTTATTAGTAAAGAAATTGCTCCTAGTTTATATGAATTAGAGAATGCATATTTAGTTAGTAATCCATCAGTTGTTAATATAAATTCTTCAGAAAACTTTGAAGGTTTTAATGTTTTATTATATCATGGTGCAAGTATGCATTATTTTATTAGTAATGTTGACTCTTTAAGAGAGTTAAATGCTAGAGATAATCCAGGAGTTGTAGGAAAATTTTTATTGAAAAAAAGACATTTAGCTCCTACACAGAAATCAACAGTTTATGTTCCTTGTGGAGATATTGATCCTTTATTAATAGAAAAAGTTCCTGATTTTTTTGTTATGGGTGAAATGCATAGAAGTGATATTGTTACTTATAAAAATACAACTATAATTAATTGTTCTTGTTGGCAATCTAAAACAAGTTATCAAGAAAAAACAGGAAATAATCCAGATCCAGGGAAAGTAATTGTTGCAAGTTTGAAAAATAGAAAAACATATGTTTTTGATTTTTAAAAATGGAAGAGTCAATAAAATTAAAAAACTATTTTGAAAAAATAGAGAAAGAAGTTAGAGAGATTTTCGAGATAGCAAATAAAGCTAGGAAAAAAGGTTATGATCCTACAGATTCTGTTGAAATTCCTTTAGCAAGAAATATGGCTGAAAGGGTTGAGGGATTAATAAGTGCAGTGGCTCCACAAATTAAAGGAAGTGGAATGGTAGAAAGAATAATGGAGTTAGAAAAAAAATATGCTAAATTAGATTGGAGAGTAGCTTTAGAAATTGCTTATGAAGTTGCAACTGAGAAATTTTGTAAATTTCAAGACAAAAGAGAAGCAATTGAAGTTGGGTTAAGAATTTCTTTAGGTTATTTAACTTTAGGAGTTGTTTCTAGTCCATTAGAGGGTTTTGTTGAATTGAAAATTAAAAAAACAAGAGATAATAAAGAATATTTTTGTTTAGATTTTGGAGGACCAATAAGAAGTGCAGGAACTACCACTACTTGTGGATTTTTATTATCTGTTGATTATGTAAGACAAAAATTAGGATATGCTTCCTATGACCCTAGTGAAGAAGAGATTAATAGAATGAAAGTAGAGTTATATGATTATCATGAAAGAATTACGAATTTACAATATCTTCCAAGTGAACAAGAAATTGAATTTATGGTTGAACATTTGCCTTTGCAAATAAGTGGGGATCCAACTGAAAGAACAGAAGTTAGTAATTATAAAGATCTACCGAGAATAGAAACTAATTTTATTAGAAATGGTCCATGTTTAGTTTTAGGAGAAGGGTTAACACAGAAAGCCCCTAAAATGTGGAAAAATATGTTTAAATGGAAAGATGATTTTGGGTTAAAAAATTGGGATTTTATAAATGAATTTATTAAATTACAAAAAAAGATTAGAGCAAAAGGACAAGTGGCTAAAGAAGAAGGTAAAATTTCTCCAGATTATAATTATATAAAAGATTTAGTTGCAGGAAGACCTGTTTTAACACACCCCTTAAGAAAAGGAGGATTTAGATTAAGATATGGAAGAAGTAGAACTTCTGGATTAAGTAGTATGTCTATGCATCCTGCTACTATGATTTTATTAGATGAATATATTGGAACAGGAACCCAATTGAGGTATGAAAGACCAGGAAAAAGTAGTGCAATGGCTCCTTGTGATACTATTGAAGGGCCAATAGTAAAATTAAACAATGGAAATGTTTTACTTATTGAAAATGAAGAACAAGCTAAAAAATATAAAGATGAAGTTAAAGAGATATTATTTTTGGGAGATTTTTTAGTTAACTATGGTGAGTTTTTTGATAGAGCCCATAAATTAGTTCCATGCGGATATAATGAGGAATGGTATTTACAAGAGATAAAGAAATTAAATGTTGAAGATGAATTATTAGAAAAGATTAAGGAAAATAGATTTATAAAAATAACTGCTAATGAAGCTTTTAATTTATGTAAGAAATATAATCTTCCCTTACATCCAAGATACACATATCATTGGGGAGATATTGATGAAGAACAATTTACTAATTTAATTAATTGGTATAAAACAGGAAGTTTAAATGAAGAGAAAATAATTTTACCCTATACTTATGACTTACCTTCTGAAGATTTAGATAAGGATCCTAAAAGAGTTTTAGAGTTATTAGGAGTTCCACATAAAGTTGTTCAAAGAGAACATGTTGTTATTGAAAATGATGATGCTTATACATTGTATCATATTTTAGATTTTAAAAATTTAAAAATAAAAAATAATATTTTAGAAACAATAAATGAAATTTCCAATATTATTATAAGAGATAAATCTGGAACTTTTATTGGGGCTAGAATGGGTAGACCTGAAAAAGCAAAGCTTAGAAAATTAACAGGAGATCCACATATTTTATTTCCAGTTGGAATACAAGGTGGAAAGATGAGGAATTTTCAAAATGCTTTGAAAATTGGAAAAATAAAAGCAGAGTTTTCTAATTTTTATTGTAAAAAATGTAATAAAGATACTATTTATCCTAAGTGTGAAGTTTGTGAGGATAAAACTGAGAAAAAAGCATTGGAAGTTTTAAATAAAGAAATTGATATTACACATTATTTTAGATCAGCATTAAAAAAATTAAAGATGAAAGGATATTCAGATCTTCTTAAAGGTGTCAGAGGAACTTCTAATAAAGGTCATATTCCTGAAAATTTAGTTAAAGGAATATTAAGAGCAAAATATGGATTAAATGTAAATAAAGATGGCACCATAAGATTTGATATGACTGAAATGCCAATAACTCATTTTAAACCAAAAGAAATTGGTACAAATGTTGGAAAATTAAAAAAATTAGGATATGAAAATGATATTTATAATAAAATCTTAGAAAATGATGAACAAATTTTAGAAATTAAACCACAAGATCTTATTTTGCCATCTTGTAAAGAAGCATTAGATGAAGGAAGTGATACTGTTTTTTTAAGAACTGCAAATTATCTTGATGAGTTGTTAGTTAAATTATATAGATTAAAACCATTTTATAATGCCAAAGAACCACAAGATTTAGCTGGACATTATATCATGGGGTTAGCTCCACATACAAGTGCTGCAATTGTTGGAAGAATTATTGGATTTAATAAAACACAAGGAGGATTTGCACATCCTTTATGGCATTCTGCTCAAAGGAGGGATTGTGAAGGTGATGAAAATTGCATTATGTTGGTGATGGATCCTTTATTGAATTTTTCAAGACAATTTTTACCTGGAACAAGAGGAGCAACACAAGATGCACCTTTAGTTTTAACTTCTAAATTAATCCCTAGTGAAGTAGATGATATGGTTTTTGATATGGATGTTGTATGGGAATATCCTTTAGAGTTATATGAAGCTGCTCAAGAATATAAAGATCCTTGGGAAGTTAAAATACATATTTTGGGTGATGATTTAGGAACTGAAAAACAGTATGAAGGAATGGGATTTACACATGAAGTAAGTGATTTTAATATCGGTGTGAGATATAGTGCATATAAGAAAATTCCAACAATGATGGATAAAGTTTTAGGACAAATGAAAATTGCAGATAAAATTAGGGCAGTTGATGAAGTTGATGTTGCAAGATTAATTATAGAAAGACATTTCATAAGAGATATAAGGGGAAATTTAAGAAAATTTTCAACACAACAGTTTAGATGTGTGGAATGTAATGAAAAATTTAGAAGACCTCCCTTAAGAGGGAAATGTTCAAAATGTGATGGGAAGATTATTTTTACAATTCCATATGGGGGCATTGTAAAATATTTAGAACCAAGTATACAGTTAGCTGAAAGATATGATTTACCATTAAGTATAAAACAAAGTTTAGAGTTAACTAAAATGAGAATTGAAAGTTTGTTTGGTAGAGATAAAGATAGACAAGAAGCTTTAGGTAAGTGGTTTTAATTAGAAAGATTTATTAATAAGATCTTTTAAGTTTTTATAAAATGGTGTCTAGAAGAACAGATATAGCGAATTTTAAAGATTCAGAATTACTTAGATGGAAAGTTCCTAAAGAATTAGAAGGAAGAGTTTTAGATAATCCTCAAGAATTAAAAAAATTATTTCCTGAAAGTAATGGATTTGGAGCAATTATCAGAGAGCAAGATGGAGAATTAGTTAGATATAAAAGATCTAGGATTGCTAAACCTAGAAAAGAAGGTGAAAGTGAGTATTTTTCTGGTGTTTATATTGCTTATAAAAGACCTAATAGTAAAATTATTGTTGTAAGCTCTCTTGAAATTAGGTAAAAATTAATTTTAAACATAGTTAATTATAATAATAAATATAAACTAATTGGAAGAATTAAAACAGCCATTAAATGACTTCTACTTGTATTTTTTAATGGAGGAATTAAACCTATTGAAGTTGAAATTATTAAAATTAATAAACCAGTAAATCCTGTTAATATGATAGTTAAAATTGTAATTAAAGAAATGATTGAAATACATAATTTTTGATAATTTATTTTATTGATATATTTAGAAAATATTTTTGAAATATTTAAAGATAAAAATGTTGCTAATCCTGCTACGATTAATGCAGTTCCTAAAAATAAAATTAAATGTTGTAAACTAAAAGTTTTTATTATCTTTGAGATTGTAATTATTGTTCCATTTCTTGCTTTATCTATTGTGTATAATGCAATGAAACTTATAACCATAATTATTGTGTTTATTGAACCAATTAAAACAATAAATCCTTTTTGTGTAATCTTTTTCATTATTGATGAAGCCAATACTGCTGCTTGTGAAGCTCCTAATCCAGGAAGAAATCCAGATAATGAAGATGCTATCACTCCACTACTTAGAGCTTTAGTTATTTCTTTTTTATTTATATCTGTATTATTAATTTTTTGTGGAGGAATATTTATTTCATCTTTTAAACTTATTATCAAAGTGCTTACACCAAATAACCCACTAAATAAAGGAAATAATATTTGAGGAATGTTCAAACTTAAAGCACCAATACCAAAAGTTCCAGCTAATAAGAATAAAATCAAAGCCCATTTTTTATTTTTATCTTTTAATATTAAAATTAATGAAGCAGTTATTAAAATATAAGGAATAAAATCTTGAATTAAAGTATACCAACTATTTACTGTAAGTATTAATATTGGAGCTAAAATTATTGTTATGATTAAACCAAATAAACTTCCAATTGTAGATAATTGCACTGCTTCATATCCTTGTCCATTTAATAATAATCTATGAGTTGGAAAAATAGATAATGCAGTATCTGAATTAGGAGCCCCTAAAAATACAGAAGGAATAAAATCTAAGAATGTATGAGTTATAGCCATTGAGATGATTGCAATTGTTATGATTAAAGGACTTGTGAATTTTATTAATAATGGGAAAATAGATAAGATTAATACAGAGATTAAATTAATATGGATTCCTGGAATTAAGCCAGTTATTATTCCTAAAAAAGTTCCTATTAAAATAGCTAATGATATTTCTATGATCATTTTTTTATTAATGAAGCTTCTATTTCTAATTCGTTTTTATATTCCTTAACAATACCTTCTATTTCAACTATTTCTCCTGTTGCTAAATTAAGTTCTTCTTCTTTGAAAACAATAACTTTGATTACAGAACCATCATCAATATTTAATAATAAGATTCCAGGAAGATCTTTTACAGATGTGATAACCCCATTTATTTTTACCATCTGATCTATGTTTTTTTTAGTTATTGAATTTATTTTTGTAGTTTTTAATTCTAAATTCTCTGACATCAATAAAACAATAAAAACCCCAATTAAAGAACAACTTAAAGAGATTTTTAATAAAGTAGATTCTTTCATTATAATCTTTGATTCGATAGTTTTATATTTAAATTAGTTTATATATTTAGATATGGATGTTACAACCAAAATTAATTTGATAAAGGATTTTGCTGAAGAAATAGTAGATGAAAGAGAATTAAAAAATCTATTTGAGACTAAATCAAATCCTGTTGCCTATGATGGGTTTGAGCCTAGCGGAATCGCACCAATTCATTTTGGTTTATTAAGAGCAACTAATCTAAGGAATATGCTTAAAGCAGGTGTAAAATTTAAATTATGGTTGGCAGATTATTTTGGATTTATCAATAATAAGCTTGGAGGAGATTTAGATAATATACAACAAACAGGAAAATATTTTATCGAAGTATGGAAAGCCTGTGGTATTGATACAAAAAAAGTTGAAATAATCTGGGCGAGTAAAGAGATGGACTCCATTAAATATTGGGATGGTGTTCTTAATGTTGCTCGTGAAATTTCTTTGAAGAGAACAACAAAATCTTTAACGATCATGGGTAGAAAAGAAGGAGAAATCATAAGTACTGCTCAATTATTTTATCCTAGTATGCAGGTTAATGATATTTTTCATCTAAATATTGATATATGTCAATTAGGTATGGATCAACGTAGAGCGAATATGTTGGCTAGAGACGTTGCTCAAAAATTGAAATGGAGAAAACCCATTGCAATCCATCATCATATCATATTAGGGTTAAAAGGAATAAAAAAAGGAAATACTGATGAAGAGACTTTAATGGCTTCTAAAATGTCAAAATCTGATCCAACTTCTGCAATATATATGCATGATACTTATGATGAATTAAAGAAAAAAATAAATTCTGCGTATTGTCCTTCTAAAATAGAAGAAGGAAATCCACTATTAGAATATTGTAAACATATTATCTTCAAAAATATTAAAAATATGAAAATTGAGAGAGATAAAAAATTTGGAGGAGACATCTTATTTGGGGATTATGAAGAATTGATAAAATCTTATGTAAATGGAGAATTACATCCAATGGATCTGAAAATAGGAGTTACTAATGAGTTAGATAAATTGATTGAACCTGTAAGAAGATATTTTGAAAGAAATAAGAAAGCAAAACAACTTTATGAAAATATAAAAAAATTAAAGATTACAAGATAAATATTTATAAACAAATTAACATTTCATTATTTAATGGATACTAAAGTAAAAAATTATGAAGAAATTCTATCCAACACTGATTTGCCGACAGATAGTGAAAATAAAGTATTAAAGGCAACATTAATACATTTGAAAAATGAGTTGAGTAAATTTAAAAAAAATCCTTTAATTTTATGTCAAGTTAAAAATGTGTTAGAGAATAAAGTAATAATAAAATTGCCAAATGGAAATTTATTCTCTGTTGATGTTTTAAATGAATTAATGAAGAAAGTGAAAATAAATGATAATGTTTTAGTTGAACAAAGATCATTAACTGTTGTAGATGTATTAAATGCTGCCAAAAACTATGATATTGAGAATTTTATCATGTTAGAAAAACAAAATTTAAGTTGGGGAGCTATTGGTGGATTAAGTAATCAAATAAAAGAAATTAAAGAAGTAGTTGAATTGCCTTTAATGAAACCAACTATTTTTGAAAAGGTTGGGATCGAACCTCCAAAAGGAATATTATTATATGGTCCTTCTGGAACAGGAAAAACATTATTAGCAAAAGCAGTTGCTTCTTCAACTAAAGCTACTTTTATTGAAATAATTGCTTCTGAATTAAATCAAAAATATATAGGAGAGGGAGCTAAATTAGTTAAGGATTTGTTTAAGTTAGCAAGAGAGAGAGCACCTACAATAATTTTTATTGATGAGATAGATGCAATAGCTTCTGAGAGATTAGATTTAGAAACTTCTGGGGAAAGAGAGGTCCAAAGAACATTTATGCAGTTTTTAGCTGAATTAGATGGATTTAAACCATTAGATGATGTTAAGATTATAGGTTCAACTAATCGAGTAGATGTTTTAGATTCTGCTTTATTAAGACCTGGCAGATTAGATAGATTAATAGAAGTTGATTTACCAAATGAAGAAGAGAGATTTGAGATATTTAAAATACATACTAAGAAAGTTAATTTAGATTCTGTTAATTTGAAAGAATTATCTAAAATTACTAATGAATTTTCTGGTGCAGAAATTAAAGCAGTTTGTACAGAAGCAGGTTATTCAGCCATAAGGGATAAAAGATATAAAGTTAATCAAAATGATTTTCTTTTTGCTGTGAATAAAGTAAAAGCTGATGAAGATAAAGAACATTTGAGTATGTTCGTTTAATTATAATGAGAGTTTTTATTGCAATTGAGATTCCGAAAAATCTAAGTAGTTATTTAAGGGAATTACAAAAAGAATTTAGAGGATTAGCTAAAATAAAGTTTACACACCATTTTCATATGACTTTAAAATTCTTAGGTGAAATAAAGGAAAAACAATTACAAGAAGTAAAAGAGAAATTAAAAAATATAAAATTTAAATCTTTTAATACTAATTTAATTAATTTAGGTGTTTTTCCTAGTAATCTAAGAATAAATGTTATTTGGGTAGGGTTAACTGATATTGAAGAATTACAAAAGAAAATAGATGAAACTTTAATAGAGTTATTTCCAAATGAACAAAGATTTCATAGTCATTTGACTTTAGGAAGAGTAAAATTCGTTAAACATAAAAAAGAATTGTTAGAGAAATTGAAATTAAAAATTGAAGGAGAATTTGAAGTTAAAGAATTTAAATTAATTGAGAGTAAATTAACAAAAGATGGTGCTAAATATATAACTTTAGAGAGTTATGAATTAAATTAATCTTTATATTCTTCTTCTAGAACTTTTTTTATTTCCTTAGTTTTCTTATCTCCAATCTTTTCAACTTTTTTTAATTTATCTTCTTTAGCATTAATTATTTTTTTAACACTTTTAAATTTTTTAAGTAAAGATTGAGCTAAAGTTGGGCCTATTCCTGGAAGACTATAAATAATGTATTCTTGTTGTTCTTTTAATGTTAATGGTTTTTTCTTTTTTAATAAATCAATGTTTTTTACTGGTTTTTCTAATCTTTTTGCTATTACATGAATTAATGAAGCAGTATCTTTTTTAGTGTTTGTATAAATTATTGGAACTTGGAAATCAATTGCTATAGAAGCCAACATTCCTCGAATTGCATTGGGATGAAAATTTCTTAATCTATAGATATTTTCTTTACCTTCGATAATTAATAAAGGAATATCAAAATTTTCTTTCAAAGTTATTAATTGTTGAATTATCCTTTTATCTATAATTGAATTTAAGAAATCACTTTTAGTTTTTCTTTCTATTCCTATGAATATTTTTTTATTATTCATGTTTTTACTTGGAATAATAAAATCAGCTGTTATTAGTTGTTTTACTTCTACCTCAAAACCTTTTTTCCCTAATTCTTTTATTATTCCAGAATTTCTTTCTCTATGATCTATCCATATTTTCATTTTTAGTATTCTTTTAATGTATTTTGCATTTTATCTAAGATATTTTGCATTGTTTTTTCTTTTCTTCTAGAAGAATGATAATATGCAACATCTATTGTGTTTTTATTCATTAAGAAGATTACTTTTCCTGGTTTAATTCTTCCAACTCTTCCGAATCTTTGTAGTTTTCTTATTTCAGATCCAACACTATCATAAAATATTGCTAATTCTGCTCCTCCTTTAATATCTAAACCTTCTTCACCTATTTGCGTACAACATAAACAATTATATGTTCCTTCTTCAAATTTTTTTATTATTGATATTTGTTCTTTTTGTGTTAATCCTTCTTTTTGTCCTATCAATGAAATAGCTTTTATCTTTTCTAATTTATTTAGGGTTTTAATTAAATGTTCTATTGTGTTTCTATAATTAGCAAATACAATAACTTTTGAATTTTCATTATTTATTATTTGATTTTTTATTAATTCAGATAATTTATTTACTTTAGGATTTTCTATTTTTATTTCTTTTAATTTTTCCAAAGTATGTATGTACCAAGATTCTTTAATTATTGTTTTAGCTGCTTTTGTGGTATCATGTTTTAATTTTTCCATGAATTTAATTGTGCTATCTATTGTTTGGGTTTCTAATAATTCAATGATATAACTTATTTTAATTAATTTAGAAGTTAAAGATACACCATAATAAGCCACATGATTTCCTTTAGTTATCTCTTTTCTAAATCTAAATTGCATATTTAAAATATCTTTTTTAGAAATTATACTAATTGGTTTGGAGATTCCTAATTTTTTTAATTCTTCTAAATTTTTTCTATAATCTTTTTTTATGAGATTAATTATATTTTGTAATTCATTTGGAAGATCAATTGTTATCCATTCTATTTCCTTTTTTTGTATATATTGAGAAACATCTTCACTTTGATCTGTTCTTATTTCTATCTTTTCTATAGATAGATGATCACATATTTCTTTTATTTTTTCTTTTGTTCCTCCTGGAGAAGCAGTTAGTGCAATTAATCTTGGATGTTTTGATTCTTTGAAATAATTTTTTGCTACAATCGTATTTGCAAATTTTTCTCTTGATCGATGAGCTTCATCAACACATAATAATGAAACATTTTCTAAAGAGATTCTATTATTTTCTGAATCTTTTTGTATTGTTTGTGTTGTTGCTACAATTACTTCAGAATTATTGAAAATTTCTTTTCTATCTACTGGTTTGTTTTTTCCAGTTAATAAACAAATTAAATTTTCATCTATATTTGTACTATTGATTATCTCTTCATAAATCTGAGAAGCTAATGGTTTTGTTGGAGTTAGGAATATTGCTTTTGTTTTAGGATATGAATTTAATCTTTCTATTAATGTTAGTATTGCTACTTTAGTTTTACCTAATCCTGTTGGTAGAACAACTAAAGTGTTATAATTTAAACAAGTATTTTTTATACTTTCTTGATATTTTCTAGGTTGGAAATCTTTTATGCTAAACATCTTTTAATTTAAATACTAAGATTTATATAACTATTTGAAGATTCTTTCTTGATGATTTTAAAGATTTTAGGGCTATCAGATATATTAGCAGCAGTTGTGCTAATTTTTTGGGGATTAGATATAAATCTAGTTTCAATATCTTGGATTTTTGTGATTTATTTATTCTTAAGATCAATAATATTCATAAAATCTCCTGCTAGTTTAATAGATGTATTAATTGGGATAATGTTTATTTTTATTATAAATGGACACATTAATACAATATTATTGATATTATCTATATTATGGTTGTTACAAAAAGGACTTTTTAGTCTTGTTGATCTTTAATTATTTTTAAAACTCCTTCAATATGACCTGCACCTAAAACAGCTAATATTTTTTTATCTGTTTTCATTAATCTAATTATATTTTTTGCTAAAACTTCATTTCTTTCTTCTATTAAAACTTTATAGACAGAAGGATAATATTCTCTTAATTTTTTAACTAATTGTTTTATTAAATTTTGACTTGGAACTTTTGTTAAATCTATTTTTATTTTTTGTTTTGAAAAAGGTGCTTTAAATATTTCTTTCATAAATGTGAATTTTTCTTTCCAAGTTATTTCTTTAGATAACCTCTTTAAGGTTATTCTTATATCTTGGTCTATTAATAATATCTTAGCATTGATTTTTTTAGAAGTTTGAATTGCTTTTAACATATCTGCGCCAGGTTTTACTTTTACTACTTTTCCAAGTTGTTTTTCTATGAATCCACCAATTAAATTAAATATAAAACCTTTAAATCCCATTTTTTGAATATCTGAGATCTTAATTCTTCTTTTTTTAGATAATAGTGCTTGAAATCTTATGGGATCTAATTCTATTGCCACTAAATCTGGTTTATTTTCAAGAATAGAAGATTCTACTTCTTTTATACTTTCTATAGCAATATGAGATGTCCCTACTAATATGACGTTTTTATAATGTATCATTTTATAAAGATAAATTTTTAAATACTTAAATTACTTTCTAAATAGCTTACAGGAGGAAGATAATATGTTAAAGATGAAAAGTTTAGGTGAAGTTTATGATATGGAAGTATACACTGATATGGGTGATTATTTTGGTGATATTGAGGAAAGCATATTAACTACAAATAAAGTTTTTGGATGGCGTATAAAAGCTACAAAATCCTCATTTTTAAGTAAAATTTTAGGTGGAGCTAAGGGAGTTATTGTTCCACATCAATTAGTTAAGTCCATTGGAGATATTATGATTATAAGTAAATCAGCGATACCTTCTTATGAGGAAAAAGAGGAAGAGAAAGAATAAATTTTTATATCATTAAGTTCTTAGAATTATAATGGCATCACCACTAGAGAATGCAATAACCTTTTTAGATAATTTTGGATTATTTGATGTTGTATTACCTTTTTTGTTAGTTTTTACAATAATTTATGCTATTTTAGAAAAAAGTAAAATTTTAGGTACAGAAGAGATGGATGGAAAAACAGTACCTAGAAGAAATGTTAATTCTATGGTTGCTTTTGTTGTTGCATTGTTTGTTGTGGTAACAAAAGAAATTGTTACTGCTATTCAAGTTTCTTTACCTCAAATTGCTTTATTAGTTATTGTTTTAATTAGTTTTATGATGTTAGCTGGAACTTTAACTAGTGGAAAAGATCCATTTAGTTTTGAAGATAAAAAAGGATGGAAAATATTTTTAATGCTTACACTTTTTATAGCGATCTTAGCTATTTTCTTAAATTCAATAGATTGGTTAGATCCAATATTGGATTATGTAGAAGATAGTTGGGACCAAACATTTATAGTTTCATTAATATTTATGGGAATTATTATTGGAGTAATTTTTTATGTTGTTAGACCTACGAATAATAAAGGTAAAGAGGGAGAATCATAATGGCTGTTGATTTAAGAGATATATTAAATGTAGGAGAAGAGATAGGAATATTTGATGTAGCTTTGCCTTTTATTTTAGTATTTGTTTTAGCTTTTGGAGTGTTACAAAAATCTAAGTTATTGGGAAAAGAGAGTAAAAATCTGAATGTAATTGTTTCATTAGTTATAGGCTTGTTATTTATAAGAAATCAATATTTAGTTGGAGTGATAAATCAATTTTTACCTAATATTTCATTATTCATGATCATTATTTTGATGTTTATATTATTAGTAGGAATTTTTGTTGGAAAAGAACATGAAGGATGGACTGGAAATGTTTTAGGAGTAGCATTTTTTGTTTCTATTATATTTATCATATGGTCTTTATCTGCTACAAAAATAGGAGAATTATTTTCTTTACCAAGTTTTTTAACAGATATAGATCAACAAACCAAAGGAATTATCTTATTTATTGCAGTGTTTGTGATTATAATTTGGTTGGTAACTAAAGAACCAAAAGATAAATCTAAAGTAGGTGGATCTTTAGAAAAATTAGCAAATGAATTAAGGGGTGGCAAATAATGGCTGTTTTAGATGTAGATTTATTATTATTTTTTAAGCCAATTTTTACATGGCTTTTTGTATTTACAATAATCTATGCTATTTTGACTAAAGTTAAATTTTTTGGAGAGAGTAGAGGAGTTAATGCTACAATCTCTTTAACTATGGCTTTCTTGTTTATTTTAACTCCAGGAGTTAAAGATGTATTAAATATTGTTACTCCTTGGTTCATTTTCTTATTTATTTTTATCATTTTAATAGTATTAATCTTTATGATGGTGGGAGTTCCTGAAAGTTCTATAGTATCAACATTTCAAGAAGATTGGTTTATTTGGACTATTGTTATTATAGTTTTAATCTTAATATTTGGTTATGCAATGTCACAAGTATTCGGACCTGTTATTCAAGGATTGTATGGAACTGCAGAAACAGCTAAAGAAGGAATAACTTTTGATATTGGAAGGATTATATTCCATCCTAGAATGTTGGGAGTTTTATTTATTACATTAGTTGCTTCACAAGCTGTTAGATTAATAACAAATAAATAAAAACTTTAAAATGTTACTTTTTAGTTATTTTCCTTTTAACTCTTTTGTAATCTTATTTAATTCTTTTATGTTTGTTGTGAATGGATCTAAAATATTTTTAAATACTTTTTCTAATGCTTTAATTTCAGAACCAACATCTTCTACGCTTCTATTATAATCAGATACTTTCTCTACTACTGAATTTTGTAATTGATCAAATCTATTTCCTAATCTAATTATCTCTTGCTTTATTGAATTAACATCATCTTCTGTTCTTATTTTCCATGATTCAATATCACCAATTCTTTCCATATATTCTTGCCATTTTTCTTCTACTATTGACTCTACTAATTCTTCTGTGTCTGCAGATACATCTTGTGGTTGTACATTACTTGGTTGAAATTGAGGTTGAGTTGATTGCATTGTTTCAGGAGGAGCAGGCGCATCCATAGGACTAGGAGCTTCACTATCTAAATTTAATACAGAAGGTCTCATTCCAGGATGAGAAACATCTTTTTGAGGATAAGAACCTTCAACACCAGCTTTTATGTCTGCATGATTCATTGCATCAGATACTTGTTGTTGATTAAAACCTTTACCTTCTAAGGTTTTTGCAATATCTTCTTTTTGATTTCCTTCTTTATTCAACTTTATTGCTTCTTCTGTCGGAGCTTCCAATTTTCTCACCTTTTAATTTTTTATTTGATTTATTTATTTCTTGTTTAACTATTTCTCTAACTTCTTCTTCTTTTATGAATTCTAAGGGGTTCCAGAAATTAATATACTTTTCTAAAACTTTAATGTTTTCCTTTCTTGCAAATACATGCATTTCATCTGTTATTCTTTTTAAAATTTCCTTTATTTCAAAAATATCATTTTTTAATTCTTTTAATTCTAAATCTATAGCTTTATTTTCTGTTGTTAATTTTTTATATTCGTTGATCATATTTTTATTAACTATTAATAATCTTTCACTAAATAGATTATATCTGCTTTCTAATACTCTTATTCTAGAGTTTAGATCAGTTACTGGAGAAATTGTTTCTTGTTCTTGTGCCATTTTTATACGAAAACTATTTAATTTAAGTTAGTTTATTATTTATTAATTTTTAAAGTATATAAAATGTATTAAACTTAATGTTTACTTTTAAAAGTGGTGATTATGGCAGAATATCAAATTATAAAAGAAGGGCAAGAAGATGTTCTTAAGATAAATGCTGAAAGATGGAGTTTTGTTCCAAGTATAGAAGAGAATCCTAATGTTATGGCTAAAACAATTGAATTCTTAGTACAAGTTCCAAATGTTGGAAGAATTATTTTTTTACAAAGAAGAAATTTTACTTATAGTTATGAAAATACACAGATGTTAATAGAGATTGCTAATTTATATAAAATGTTGATTAAGCAAAAAAGAATATTAACTTTATCTGATTTAGAAGAGAAACAAGGAGCATATGTTTATCTTTTAAATTGGAGAGCTAAACTACAAAATATTGTTATAAATCTTTTAAAATCAGATCCGATTGGAGCATATGTAGAATTAAAAAGATTAGTAAGAGAAGAAAAAATAAAATTAAAAAAAGTTCCGTTGGAGATAGTTGAAGCACAACAAAGTTACATTGATCTTTTAAGTCATGTTTATGATTTATTAGATAAAACAACATTGATAAATTTAGTAAAATCAGAAATTTCTGGATTTGAATTAGGAGATAGAACTTTATATGTTAACTTATTCAAACCAGTAATAACTCCTAATTTTATAGTTACTCAATTAATGGCTAGAATTCCATTAGAAGCTGATGAAGAAGATGTTTATAGTTTTGGTAAGAGTGATGTTAGAATCTTGAGTACAAATAAAGACATAAAACATTTGTATCATTTAACTCCTCCAGAATTTAAATTAACTGAGGATCAATATGAGTTGTTGAATTTAGCAAGAGGGGTTTTGGCAGAACATAAACCAAGAGAAGAAGAATTTCTAGAGCCGGAAAAAATGAGGCACACTATGTTTAACATAGGTAGAGATTTATTACAAGAGTTGGCAGAAAGTAGAAATATTTCTTTGAGTTTTAAAGAATTAGAAGATCTAACTAATGTTTTAGTAAGGTATACAGTTGGATTTGGTTTGTTAGAAGTTTTATTACAAGATAAAAAAGTACAAGATATAACCTTAAATGGACCAATAGGACAAACACCAATATTTATTGTACATGAAGATTATGATGATTGTGTGACTAATATTATTCCTAGTCAAGAAGATGCTGATTCTTGGGCAAGTAAATTTAGGATATTGAGTGGACGACCTTTAGATGAAGCTAATCCTGTTTTAGATACTGAATTAATATTACCAGGAGTGAGAGCTAGAGTAGCAATAATTCAAAGACCATTAAATCCGTATGGTTTAGGATACGCATTAAGAAGACATAGAGATATGCCTTGGACTTTGCCTTTATTTATTAAAAATAAAATGATTAGTCCGTTAGGAGCAGGAGTAATGAGTTTTTTAATTGATGGTTCTAGAACTATGTTGATAGCAGGAACAAGAAGTTCTGGAAAAACTAGTTTGTTAGGAGCTTCTTTAATTGAAATAATGAGGAAGTATAGAATAATAACAATAGAAGATACTTTAGAACTTCCTACAGAAGCAATGAGGAATTTAGGATATAATATTCAACCAATGAAAGTTAGAAGTGCATTATCTAAAGGAGGAACTGAAGTTCCAGCAGATGAGGGATTAAGGACAGCATTAAGAATGGGAGATTCTAGTTTAATTGTTGGAGAAATTAGAAGTCAAGAAGCTTTTGCATTATATGAAGCAATGAGAATTGGAGCTTTGGCTAATGTTGTTGCAGGAACAATTCATGGAGATTCTCCTTACGGAGTATTTGATAGAGTTGTTAATGATTTAAAAGTTCCAAGAACTAGTTTTAAAGCAACTGATATGATAGTTATAACTAATCCAATGAAAAGTCCTGATGGATTGCATAAATGGAGAAGAGTAACTCAAATTACAGAAGTAAGAAAACATTGGGAAGATGATCCTTTAAGAGAAAAAGGATTTGTTGATTTAATGAAATATGATCCTCAAAAAGATTTATTAGTTCCTACTGATGATTTGATTAATGGAGATAGTGAAATAATTAAAAATATAGCTGCGAATGTTAAAGAGTGGGTTGGTAATTGGGATGGTGTTTGGGATAATATAATGTTGAGATCTAAAATAAAAGAAACTTTAGTTAATTATTCAAATAAAATTAAAAATAATGCTTTATTAGAATCTAAGTTTATTATAGATTCTAATGATGAGTTTCATAGAATTAGTGAGATTGTTAGAGGAGATTTAGGACATTTAGATAGTAAAAGAATATTTTTTAGTTGGGAAGAGTGGCTAAAGAGAAGAATCAGAACTAGAGCATTTTAAAAAAGAGGGGAATATGAAGATAGATGAAAGAACTAGAGAAATTCTTGATAAATATGGGAATAAATTAGATGGAAATTTTGAAAATCCTAAATTAAATACTTTTTCTAGGGAATATGAAATTTTTAGAGAAGAAGCTTTAGGTAAAAGAACAACAATTTATGAGAATCTATGTAATTTTTCTGAAAGGATAATTAAAGTTAAACCAAAAGAAAAAGATGAAATAGAATTACAAAAAGCAATTGAAACTTTACATTTAGATATCAGACCAACAGGAGCATATAGTTTTTCTGTTGTGATTGCAGGAGTTATTATGTTTATAGCTTTCTTAATAGCGTTATCTTCTTTTTTCTTTGGAGAAATAAAAATATTTTTACCTATTCTTTTATTGGCTTTAGGAGCTTTATTGATAAAACCATTAAGTAAAATTCCAATTTACTTAGCAAATAGATTTAGATTAAAAGCTAGTAATCAAATGGTTTTATGTGTTTTGTATGTTGTTATGTATATGAGGCATACAAGTAATTTAGAAAGAGCGATTAAATTTGCAGCAGAAAATATTGGTTTTCCTTTAGCATTAGATTTAAGAAAAGTTTTTTGGGATGTTGAAACAGATAGGTATTCTACGATTCAAGAAAGTCTAAATTCTTACTTAGTTGGATGGAAAGATTATAGTTTAGAATTTGTCGAAGCTTTTCATTTAATTGAAAGTAGTTTATATGAAGGGAATGAAGAAAGGAGAGTTACTTTATTAGAAAAAGGATTACAAATTATGTTAGATGGAACTTATGATAAGATGTTACATTTTACACATGAGTTAAAATCTCCTATAACTATGTTGCATATGTTAGGAGTAATTTTACCTATTTTAGGATTAGTTGTGTTTCCTTTATTATCTAGTTTTTTACAAGGAATTGTAAAATGGTGGCATTTATCTATTTTATATAATATTATTTTACCTACATTTGTTTTAGTCATTGGTTTTAATATCTTATCTAAAAGGATGGTCGGATTTGGAGAAAATGATTTGTTTGAAAATAATCCACAAGCTAAAAAATATAAAAATAAATCTGCTTTATATCTGTCTATATTAATTGGATTTATATTTTTGTTAATTGGTTTCATGCCTATAATTTTACATTTTGTTTCTTCTGATTTTGATCAAATAGATTTTTTAGGAGAAAGTGTTATTGGTGGTAAATTTTTAGATTATAAATGTGTAGATGAAACTGTTAGTGGATGTAGTAAATTTGTAGGGCCTTTTGGAATATGGGCTTTAATCTTAAGTTTATTTATTCCTTTAGGTTTAGCATTGTCTATTGGAACTTATTATAAGATGACTACTACTGATTTAATGAAAATTAAAAATAAAGTAGATAAATTAGAAAGAGAATTTACTGGAAGTTTATTTCAATTAGGAAATCGTGTTGGAAGTGGAATTCCTGTTGAGATTTCTTTTAGTAAAGTAGCAGAAAATTTAGAAGGGACCCCAACTGGGAATTTTTTCAATGTAATAAGTATTAACATTAAAAAATTAGGAATGAGTGTTAAAGAAGCAATTTTTAATCGAGAGAGAGGAGCAATTTTATATTTTCCTTCTAAGATCATTGAAAGTAGTATGAGAGTTTTAATTGAGAGTGCTAAAAAAAGTCCGATTGTTGTTTCTAAAAGTTTAATTAGTATTTCAGTTTATACAGATAGAATTCATAAAGTAAATGAAAGATTAAAAGATTTATTAGCAGAAATAACAAGTAGTATGAATTCTCAAGCAAGATTTTTAGCACCTATGATTGCAGGGATTGTTGTTGGAGTAGCATCTATGGTTGTTACTATAATAAATAAATTAGGTACTCAATTTCAAGCTTTGGGTTCAGAAGGAACAGTAGAAGGAATAACAAATTTAGCAGGTTTGATTCAAATATTGAATATAGAACAAGTTATTCCAGGATTCTTTTTTCAATTTGTTGTTGGAGTTTATCTTGTTGAAATTGTAATAATCTTAACAATGTTAAAAAATGCAATAGATAATAATGATGATAAAATTGTAAGAAGATTTCAAATTGGAAAGAATTTATTTTTTAGTATATCTCTTTATTTTATAATTTCATTTGTTAGTATTATCATCTTTAATATCTTGGCAAATGGGATTAATATCATAACTACTGCTTGAGAAAGATTTAAATAATTATGAATGTTATTGAGAATAATGAAAAAAAAGAGGAAAGCTACACCTAAACAAATAACTAAAGATAAAGCTAGATTAGATAGTGTAGCTCATAAAGTTACTATTGTTGGATCTGTTTTTCTATTATTAGTTATTATCTCATCTATTTCTGGAGGGATAACTGGTGGAGTAGCTTATGGAAGAAGTGGTTTTGGTTTTGGTAGTGGAGAATTTTTTAATATAATTGATTTGTATCAACAATATTCTAGTTGGTTTGATTTTGCAATATTTTTAATTATATTTTTAGGATTAGGACAAACAGTTTTAGGTAAACATTTTGGTGGTGAAGAAGGAGGAGCAGGAGGGAAGGCGGTTTATATTGGATTAGCTGTTTTTTTGAGTTTTGCATTGTTAATCTGGGAACAACAAAGTGGTTTTTCATTGTTAGAAAATTTTGGACCTTGGGCTTTTCTATTTTTTATTTTGATATTAGCTATATGGATTTTTAAAACTGTTGAGGGTGCAGTTAATTCTGTATTTATTGCAATAGCAGTTTCTTATACAGTATTTTATGTTTTTTATAGAAGTGTTGTTGCAGGAGGAGCATTTTTTGGTTTTGATTCAATAGTTTATAATTATCTATATGCATTACCATTTGATTTAGATGGTATTTTAACATTGTTATTTTGGATTTTTTTGATCTTGGGAGTTGTAGGTGTGTTTAAGTTAGTAGGGAATAAAACATGAAATTGATGATAACTTTTGTGGGAATTTTAACTGTGTTAGGAGGAGCATGGCCTTTAATAGTTGATTATGACTTTATTCCAAAAATTTTAAAAATTATTCCTAGTAGTGGACCAAATTATCAATTTGTTATTATTGTAATAGGAGTTCTTGCAGTTTTATATGGAATAAGAAAAGATAGATATGAACATTAGAATAATTTGGTTAAAGAGGTCTTTTTCTATACTTTTTCAATTTGATAATAATATTTATATATCTTGTTGTAAGATTTTATATATATGGAAGAACATGGTATGAATAATGTTGTTGTTTTGATATTGTTAATTGTGTTCATATTAATTATTTTAGGAATAGTTATTTTGTTGGTTAGAAATGTCGGATAAAAAAGGAGTAAGTTACATATTAGTAGGATTAATAGGATTAGTAATTGCTTTATTAGTTTTAATTATTTTTACAGTATTTGTTTGGAAACCTTTTGTTATAGAAACTGCTGATGATTATACTTGTTTTATAAGTGTTGTTTTAAAAAGTAAAACAAGAAAACCTCCTTTATTAGAAAATATTCCTTTAGTTGGAGATACAACTTTTGGTTTTAATTCTCCTTTAGATTTAAGATGTAAAATGCATGATAAAAAAGTTAAAACTTCAGAACAAGCTAAAGAAGTAATCGCTGATGAAATGGCTAGTTGTTGGGGACGTTTAGGAGAAGGAAAATTTAATTTTTATAGTGATATTGATGCTTCTGGGTGGTTTAAGAAAAATAATTTATGTTATGTATGCTCTAGAATAAAATCAGATGAAGAGATTAAAGTTGAAAATCAAGAGATGGTTTCATATTTAATTGATAAAAAACCTAGACCTTTAGTAGATAAAAGAACTTATGCACAATATATAACTGGAACAGGATTTAAACGAGGAGAGTTTTTAACTGGATTAGGAGATTTTAATATTAAAGAAAAAGATCCTTTATTTGTTGTATTTGTTGTTAATAAAGAAGAAGGATTTTTGAGTAGGTTAGAACGAGGAGCAGTTACTGCTTTAGAAGTTAATATGTTTGATCTTCTTTTTAGAGGAGGAAACTCGCTTACGATTTCAACTGTTAAAGGAGGAAGGGAAGGATTAAAAGCAACTCCTTCTAAAGTTACTATAACTGAAATAGTTGATAAGAATGGGAGAACTAGTTATAGGAGAGGTAATGGACAATTTGCTAGTAGACAAGAAATAGATTTATTTAAAGCGAACAGAAATAAAGCAAGTCATACAGGAAAATTAAGTAATACATTAAAGGGAGCTAGAAAGGCTGCTTTAAAGAAAGTGAGTTTTTATGTTACTTTAGTAGCAGGAGGAGCAAATGCTTTATTTGTAAGTAAAGGATTTAATGCTAATATTGTAGCTACAAATTCTGAAGGAGTTAGGGGATTATGTAAAGAGTTTCCAAAGTAAGAAAGTTTTATATAAATATAATGCAATAAAGTTTTAATGAAAAAAGGAGAGATGCATTGGGAAACTGTTGCAAAATTAATTTTAATGGTTATAATCATTATCATAATTGTTGTTTTAACTTATGCTTTTAGAGATAGAATGTATGAGATTGTTGATAAATTAAAAGGAATATTTTAAAATGAGTAAAAAAGGAGGATTTGAATTTTGGCAAATTGCAAGTGCCATAATTGTTTTAATTGTTTTAGTTTTAATTATTATGTTTCTTGCTAATATTGATAAATTGAAGGATGCTTTATTAAAGTTATCAAGTTTTGGTTAAGATGAAAAGAACAAAAAGATATAGTAAACTTAGGAAAAAAGGACAAGGGGAGTGGTGGAAATTAGTTAATGGAATTATTGCTATAGGTATTCTTCTACTTATAGTTGTAATGCTATTTAAATATTGGTCTCCTCTTTCTAAAGCATTTGGATCTGTTGGGGAGAAGGTAGTAAGTTTAACTCCAGGAATAACAGATCTAATAACAAATAACTTTAAGCTTTTAAGTGCAAAAGATCAAGAAAGAGCCATATTAAATACTTTTAACTTAAGGAATAGATGTGGTTTAAATAAAAATGAAAAGGATAATGAAAGAATTCTCAATCAGTATAATA